>Ga0208085_1000158_pt1 | contig 26048 bp, 20 predicted proteins | sample LakMenEpi21Jun10_FD_150721 | JGI IMG/M metagenome (GOLD analysis project Ga0208085, IMG submission 150721) | Freshwater microbial communities from Lake Mendota, WI - 21JUN2010 deep hole epilimnion (SPAdes) | ecosystem: Environmental > Aquatic > Freshwater > Lentic | place: Lake Mendota, Madison...
GGCAAGCTGATGGACCCAACGGCGGAACTCGGACCTGCGGCACCCGCCGGGCTGATGTTCCTCGGGGACCTCTCCCCGAGCTTGACCTTACCTCCGATCGATACGTCCAAGTCCTCGTCGAGCGGTATCAAGACCGACGAATCAGGCTTTCTGCTTTGCGCTCAATTCAACCTGCATCAAATCAGCCTTCACCGCCTCACACAGCGCAGCGACCAGGCGCACTATCGAGCCGAGTCGTTCCCCTTGGTCTCCTCGAATCGAATCGACTTCCATCCGGTCGATCTTCTTCTCGATACCGACGGCTCGATTTTGATCGTCGATACCGGTGGATGGTACGATCTGTGTTGCCCAAGTTCGGGTACAGACCAGAGAGTGGCCAGCGGGGGTATCTACCGCCTGCGTGGGCTCACTAGCAGCGAATCCCTTTCCAAAAATGAAAACCTGCTCAGCGAGCAAAAACGGCTTGAGGATCTCACCAAGCGTTCGATCGAATACGTCCAATCCGACGAATCCCAACGACCGGCGCTCGAAGAGCAATACCATCGCCTTGTGCTCGACTCGATGCGCGATCAAGCCCCATCGGTCGTTACTCTGGCATGCCATCTGGCCTCGCTTCACCGTTTGGAAGCGTGCCGCGATCGCGCTTCGGAACTTTTGGTGTCCCCAAACGCTTCACTGCGCCGAAGTGGTGCGGAGATCTTGGGCCGAATCGGGATCCGAGGCGAACTTCAAGAAATTCTCAACCAAATCCGCCTCGCTAAGAACGATAGGACCCTCTCGCATTCCTTGATTTACGCATTGATCGAAGGGGCTAGCGACGAGGACCTGTTCGAGTCGCTCCAGGCAGCAGCCCCAGCCGACCCAGCAGGCCCATCGGCAACCGCTTTGGTTCGTGTTCTGGAACATCGGAAACGACTCTCCTTAGAGCACGCAAACTTGGTCCTCCAAATCGCTCTGGCTCAAGACCAGGACACATCCGAATTCGGACTCCAGGTCCTCGAAGCCCATCCGCAGTGGATCGACGCAATCCTCTTGGCGATCGATAAATCCTCAAGTTCCCCTAGCGATGCGACCCCTAACGATACGCCCCCTAGCGATACGCCCCCTAGCGATACGCCCCCTAGCGATGCGGTACTAGCTCTTGTGGCACGGTGGTCAGACAACCCACAAGTCGCCCAGTGGGCATGCGAACACCTGCTCAAGGCACCCTCAAGTGCCGCCGCAATCCTCTCGAAACTCGGAAACCGTCCCGTTCCGCAATCCTGGATCCAACCGCTTGCCAAGCAACTCAAAGAGAGCTCGCCTGACAAGCTTTCCCTATGGCAATCGGCGCTGCAGGGTCGCACCTGGAAAGGGGATTTCTCGGCGATTCAACAAGCCCTGGCCGATCTGCTCCCAAGGTTCCAATCGAACCCAAACTCAGATGCAAGACAATTGCCATGGCTCAACTGGGTCGCACTCATGCCCCCTGGATCCGAGTTGCCCGAGGACCTGGAGCTTCAAGTCCTCCAAGTTGCCCTTGCAGATCCAACCGCCCCAGCAGATCCCACCACCGCCGCAGATCCAACCATTGGGGATTCTGAACTTCGAGAGCGACGGAATGTCGCTTGGAAAATCCTGTCGAACCTCCGACTCCGATCCGATCGATCGCGAGATCGGATCCTCGACCGTCTGACCCACGCAGGTCCTCTGGAACTTCCAGTTGCCATCGAATCCTTCTTGCAAGAAAGCACAGTCGCCCAAGACGCCGCGATGCTCGAAGCATTGCAAGGTCTTGCAACCGTGAAGACCCTTTCCCCCGAAGCCATCTTGAGGAAACTCAAAAACCGCTCGCCGGAAATCCAAACGACCTGGAAAGAGGCACTCGAAACCTGGACCCGGCCAGACCCCGAGATTCGCAGCAAAGTTGACCAGTGGATGAGCCAATTGAAACCCGGTGATCCCAAGCAAGGCTACCATGTGTTTCGATCCACCAAAGCCACATGCAGCGCTTGCCATCAAGTAGGGTATGTAGGCGGGAACCTCGGGCCGGTCCTGAGCAAGATCGGCCAATCTCGCTCAAGACGCGATCTGCTCGAAGCGATCCTCTTCCCGAGCGCCAGACTCGAACAAGCTTACCGAAGCACCAAAGTGCTACTGAGCGACGGCGAAATCGTCCAAGGACTGCTTGTGTCGGAATCCCCTAAGGAACTTGTCCTCCAAGTCGCTGCAGACCAACGCCGCTCGATTCAGACTGCCGACATCGATCGACTCGAAGCGAGCAACGTATCGATCATGCCTGCGGGATTGGAAAACCAAATGACCATCGAGGAACTCTCGGATCTGATCGCGTTTCTGGAGAACGCAAAGTAGCAACCCCATCGGGCTGCGATGGCTAGTTTGCGTTGGCTAGTTCGCGCACTCGATACCAAGTCGCTTCATCTTTTTGTAGAGGGTCGTTCGGTTGATTCCTAGCCGCTGGGCCGTCGCATTGCGATTCCAACCGTGGGCTCGAAGCGCTCCTAACAAAATCGCTCTTTCCGGGATCCCTAACGCTTCTTCCAGGTCCTTGTATTGTTCCGACCATGCAGGCGCACGGCCGTGAGAACTCTCCGTCTGGATATCGAGCGCTCGATGAGTACTAGGAAACCCCGAGCTAGGAAACCCCGAGAACGGCTTGGTCAGAAGTCTCTCGATATCCTCGGTTTGGATGATCTGCCCCAAGCACACCAAGACGGCTCGCTGGATGGTGTTCTCAAGTTCCCGAACATTGCCTGGCCATGGGTATTGCGTCATAGCGCGATAAGCCCCTGGGCTAAAACCCTCGACCTGACGATCAAACTCCTGGCATGCTTGGGCCAAAAAACCATCGGCAAGCTCTCCTACGTCCTCGAGCCTCTCGCGAAGTGGCGGTAGTGCGATCGGAACGACATGAATCCGATAGAAAAGATCCTGACGAAATCGACCTGCTGAAACAGCTTGCTCGAGATCCTCGTTGGTGGCAAAAATCATTCTCGCATCGGTCCGAACCGTTTCATTGCTTCCGAGCGCTTCGAAGGACCTCTCCTGGAGCACTCGCAATAGCCGTACTTGCATCGCCGGAGAGGCCGTAGCGATCTCATCGAGAAACAATGTTCCCCCTTGTGCATACTGAAACTTGCCAAGCTTCGAGTGGATCGCTCCGGTGAATGCACCTGCGGTGTGGCCGAAAAGCTCGCTCTCGAGCAACGCCTCAGGGATCGCACCGCAGGCCACCTCGACAAATGGACCACCTCGGCGATCGGACAACGCATGGACGGTTCTGGCCAATTTGCTCTTTCCCGTCCCCGGTTCGCCTGTGATCAAAATACTGGCCTTGGAATCCGCGACGCGATCGATCAGATCGAAAACCTCTCGCATCTTGCCACCTGACCCGAACCAGCCACCAACCGTCTTTTGGCGATCGCCTTGGGCGGTGCGTTGTCCTCGCAACAAAACGTCGAAAGTCGACATCAAGAACTGGTCATCGAGGGGTTTGTGCAAAACCTGGTGTGCACCTGCCTCCAAAGCCAGGGCCTCCAAGCGTACAGTCGCATATCCGGACATTGCCAAGCGGCAGCAATCCGGCTGCAAGCCTTGGGCGGCCTTGAGTATTTCCAAACCGCAACCTTCGTCCAAGCGTAAATCCGTAAGGAGCAGATCGAAGGTCGATTCAACCAGCCTTTTTTGTGCATCTTGGAGATTTCGAGCCGTCTGGATTGTGAAACCTTGGAATTCGAGCAAGTCACGCGTCGACTCCAAGAGTCGAAGATCGTCGTCGACGAGCAGCAGCGAGCGTCCGGCGAAAGGGAGCTTGGTTTTTCTAAGTGTGCCGGTTTGATTTTTGATCATCTTTGCTCAACCCCATGAAGAAACAGACAGTTTTCGGTCTTGCCTTTCGGGATCCACCGAAACTTGTAAGCCAACCCTAGGTTGAAAAAAGACCACAAGGGGTGGCTTGGGTGTTGCTTGAATGCAACAGAGCGATTTCCGCCAAATTTTCACCCTTAAAAGCCCTCCAATCGTCCCAAACCGTAGAGTCTTCTAGCCCTGAGGCTAGCTCTCGGACTATCTTGGGATAAAGATAAAAAAACCGACATATGACTTATTACCAACGGGTGAATCGTGTTGCCTAACTTTTGGCCAACGGCCAGCGGATTGAAAATTCCCGGTGCTGCATGGATTGCGGGCCTCCTGGCCGTGGTGCTGGCGCTATTGCTCCCTTGCCTTCTGCTCTTGGGGGGCTTTGCCATCGACTTGATGGGCTGGGAGCACCAGCGGATCGAGCAGATCTCGATGCAACAGGCCGGGAGTGCAAGTGCCGACCTAAGAGGGCAATCGGCATCGGAATACGCATCGATCGGCCCTTTCCGTTGGAAGCTCTCTGAAACCCCGTGGGTCGGGACCATACCGGCCCCCCAAAAGGCCCTTGGCGCGATTGTACTGCTGGGTGCTGGCTTGATTTTGATGGGTCTACTGCATTGGTTCCATCGCCGGGCCGGGGTCCAAACCGCTTTGGATACCGAGCAGCAGTTGCATGAACGGCTGTTTCATCATTCTGGAGCCATTGCCCTCGAAAGGGGCTTGTCAGCCCAAAGCGAACTGTTGCGATCCTTTCACGATCAGACCTTCCCGGCGATGCGTTCGGCCATTGTGCAATGGCAACAGGTGTATCCCAAGCATTTCCTCCAGGTGATGCTCCTTTTGGTCCTTGCGGGGCTGATCCATCCGTGGTTGACGATCGCGGCGTTGCTGGCCGCTTGGATCGTTCGCAACATCTACCGATGGCAACAGGTCTCCAGCACGACGGGTCGATGGGTTCAGCAGCAGCGATGGGCCGAAGCCCAACAAGAACTCAGTTCGATTTCTCAAACAGCTCCGCTGATGGCAACGATCCACGATTCGCAAGAGACCTTGGACAATTACCGTTCCAACCTAGCGGCCTACCGTTCTGCTGGCGGCATGGTTTTGGGTTGCGACAAGGCCAAATCGCCTTGGGTTACCCTTGCGATCTGCGTGCTCGGAACAGGGCTGATCCTCCTGCTTGCCTTGGGGATGCTCGACCCGGGCAAGCATCTCTCGTTGGGAGCCGGATTTGTCTGGACCGCGAGCATCTGCGCGGCGATCTACACCGGGTATCGCATCGCAGCAGCCTGGAAATCCGTCGCGAAAGCCAACCCTAAGCTTGAAGAGATCTTCAGGTTCCTAGCGATCGAATCGAAGCCAAATTCGTCTGCCAATAGAGAGCTTTCGGGCAAGCTGACCCGAGGCGTCTCGGCCGAGCATGTGACTCTCCAATCCGGCAGCAATCAGAAACTCTTAGAAGACGTATCAGCTTTCTTCCAAACCGGGCAACTCACCGCGATCATCTCGCCCGATCCCCTTTTGGCCAAGGCGCTCGTCGAAATGGCCCTCGGATTCGGACAACCAGTCAGCGGACGATTGATGTTCGATGATGTCGACTCGAAGGACCTTACGAGTGCGACGATTCGCGAGCATTCGCTCTGGATCGCATCGAATGGTCCCCTGGTGACCGGCACCATCGAAGACAACCTGTGGCTCGGTCTCCAGCGCGATGCGACCATCGACATGCGGGAAATCACGAGATTGGCCAGGGTCAGCGATGCGATTTTTGAACTGCCCGACGGGCTCCAAACGCTCGTTAGCTCCAACGAACAACGCCTGTCTCCAGATCTGATGTTCCGGCTGGGGATCGCTCGGGCGTTTCTGAAAAAACCGAGCATCGTCGTCGCCGAAGAACCCGCGCCGGGCCAACCGGGGATCGAAGCAGAAACGACCCGCGCCTTGCTCGAAGCCCGCAATCAATCCTGCGTCGTTCTGGTCCTACCAGCCCGATTGTCGACCTTGAGAGCTGCCGACCAAGTCGTCGTGCTGCACCATCGCAAGGTTGCCGATGTCGGTACCCATAACGAGCTCCTCGAGCGCAGTGAGCTCTACCGGCATTGGAACTACATGCACTTCGCGCCAGCGATCCGCTGAGCCTCAATCGACCGTCACACGCAGCACATCGTTCTTTTTGATCACAACGGGCCGCAGTTGGGTCCCGAATTCGATGTGGCAATCGAGCCAAACGCCGATCGATGCATCCTTGGGTATCGCAACCTTGGCTACGATCGTATCGCCTCGTCGCTCGATAGACTCCGCCTCGTAAGGTCCGATTTGAACCCAGCTCGGGACTCCCTCTCGGATAGGTCGCCTCGCAGCGCTGGGATCGAAATCGATTTGAATCTCGTGCGTCTGGCCGCGGACCAAGTTTCCCGGCCGCACCGCGGTGATGATCTTGGCGTACTTGTCCCCCGGCTTGGTATTGTCCTCGATCGTCCCGGTCGCTGCGCGTCCAGCAGGCCTACGAAACTCCCTGTTGTTGCTCGGCTCGACCACTCCCGCGTATCCTCCAAGAATGTAAGGGAACCGGTTTGGCGTCACGTGGTAATGGTAGCCTCGCTCCGGATCGCTATGGCCGTTGCAAGCATCCAAGGCTTCAGGACCCTTGAGCTCCATCGCCATAGAACCGTCGGACTCATAAGGACCATAAAGGGGGAATCCATCAAACGCGATTCCCAGAATCGGTGAGTGCGATTTGCCTTCGTCGATGAACGGAGATTTCACACACGTAGGATACTTGTGGTAGTGGTACACACCCGACTGCTGAGGGTGACCGCAACACGAATCGAGCCACACCTCGTCATAGCCTGCGACCGCATTGAGTCCCTCCATCTCAAAGGGATTGAAAAAAACCACACCGTTGAGCGACATTCCAATGGGACCCCGAGGTAGCCGAGTGATCGTATCGCTCTTGCGGGGAACCAACGGCAAACGAAACGTGAAATCCTGGACTCGAATCTCGTTGGGATTGTCGCTGTTAGGGAAGATCGCCGTCGGGTGGTTCGGATACCCCTGGCTCTTGATGATCAGATGCTCCTGGTCGTGCGAAATCTCCATGTTGGGAATTCCGTCCTTGTTGGAGTCCCTGCAATGGTAGGAGAACAAATCGAGCCACTGCTCCGCGTCGCGATAATAGTAGATCTTTGGCTCCGATTTCGAGACGTACCAATAGCCTCCAATCGCATCGACTTGGTCCTGGCTGATCGAGGCCGCCTGAGAGCTTCGGGAAATCTCCTGAGCGCCCGTTGAGCTGACCGTAGAGCCGACCGAAAAAAACGACACCGAGCAGACGAGCATCGCCAACGGGAATGCACGCTTTGAGAATTGCAGATTCATCGAAGTCCCCTCACAAACCAATCCATAACGACTCACACGGGAAAACCACTTTTGTGACAACCCGCAAACATGCGATAGGTTACGATAGTGCTGCTTCGAAGCGGTGCATTTTCTTGAGGGAAGTCAAAGTGTTTCAATCGATCGCCAAAAAAAATCTAGGGAATTGGCTCCTCGTTGTCACAATCCTCGCAGGGACGGGAAACAGAAATCCTGCAGCCGGCCAAGATGCTCCAGCAGCCAGTTCCCCCGACGCTGTCGAACGCCTTACTCGCAAAAACCTCCAAGCCATCCGCGAGACGGTCGAGAGATATGCCGCACAGAGAAAGTCTCTCGAACGCCCAGGAACCTTGCGGCAAGTCCGCGCCAATTTGCATGTCCACTCGGAACTGTCTCACGATTCGCGGGGCAAGATCGACGATATCGTCGCGGCTGCAAAACTCGCAGGGACCGAAGTCCTCCTCTTCACGGAGCATCCGTCGAAGGAAAAGGACTTTTTTACCGACGGCCATCGCGGATTTCGCGACGGTGTGCTGCTCATTCCTGGAGCGGAAATGAAAGGGATGCTGGTCTATCCGACGCTGAGCCTAAAGCCCTTCGAATCGGCCGATGCACAGGAAACCACCCAACTGGTTCGAAACCGCCGAGGGCATGTCTTTTTATCCCACCTCGAAGAACGGATGGATTGGCAGATTCAAGGCCTTACGGGGGTTGAAATCTACAACACCCATGCGGACTTCAAGAAACAAAAGCGAATGATCGACTCGATGAAAAATCCGTTGTGGTTGATCAAGACGACCGAGTTGATCGACAAGTACCCGCAGGAGGCCTTCTCGGCACTGCAGTCCTACCCCGACGATTACCTCAAGCGTTGGGACCAATTGTGCTTGATCGCACCCCATACGGGCGTTGCAGCAAACGATGCGCACCAAAACATCGGCGTGCGAGTGGAACTGGGCCAGGAAGGTAAAGTGATCGTCAGCGATGCGCTCGGCGAGGAGTTGCTCAAGCTCGATCGGTTGCTCGTCGCACCATTGCTGAAGATCCCTCAAGGGGCCAAGCCCGGGGATTTGCTTTTGAAACTCCAATTGGACCCATATCAAAACAGCTTGCGGCACGCGGGTACCCACATACTGGTCAACGAGTTGTCCCAGGAAGGCGTCTGGGAGGGGCTCGAGGAAGGTCGGACATTCGTCGCTTTCGATTGGCTAGCCGATGCCAAAGGGCTTGATGTCGCCTTGATCGAGACATCCGAAACCCAAAGCAATACCCGTCACGAAATCGGTTCGAGATTGGAGTGGAAAAAAATCCACGGCATCGCGTCGGGCGAGCTCCACCAAGGACCGAGGCTTGTAGGCCAATCGCCGCTTGCTGCGAATTGGAAAGTTTATCGCAGCACCTCGGAATCGACCGGAGAGTTGGTGCTCGAAGCCCACGGCGAGCGGCTCGATTGGGCGATCCCGACGGCTGGGAATTATCGGATCGAGCTGTGGCTCGAACTCCTCGGGCAACCCCACTGCTGGATCCTGACTAGCCCGTTCTATCTCAAGCCTTAGCCTGCGAATCTATCGCGTTTCGTGCGTTTCTGGGTTGTTGTTCCATCCGCCCTGGATTTTCTCGCCCTCGTAAACAGGCACCAAGATGCTGGGTCCACCCTGGGGAGATTTGCAGGGTGATATGCGGGATCTCTCGTCACAACCGTTAGATCTGGGACAATCCGCGCAAGTGGTGCGCGTGTTCCATCACGAAAAACCCCTTTAAATTGATTCATTTGGGCAAAATAGGGGCTTTATTCGGTTGTAAAACCCCCGGGATGTGACATATTTCATGATGCAAGAGTATTTTTCTGTCTCTTGCTGACAGATTGCGTCGATTGCCTGATTGAAAAAAGCCTTATTTTGATCGTTTTTGATCGTAATTCGATGAATTCCCAAACCTCTGCGAACACTTCGATGGCCCGTCGGGCCCGGATGTTGGATGTGATCCGACAGCAGGGGTTCGTTTCGATCCCGGAGCTTCGCGATTCGCTCGAGGTCAGCGAGTCGACCATTCGCAGGGATTTAGAATCTTTGGAGGAGTCCGGCGAGGCGCGTCGGACCCACGGTGGCGTTTTTTACACCGGTTCGGTCACCACGGTCCGGCAATTCCAACGCGGGAATCCCAGCGATGGTGCTTGGGACAAAAAACGTGCGATTGCCCTTGAGGCGGCCAAGTTGGTCAACGACCACGATACGGTCTTGCTCGATGGCGGAAGCACGACGTATGAATTGGCAAAACAGTTGGTCGGACGGCCCTTGCAGATCGTGACCAACTCGCTCCCGGTAGCCAATTTGTTTTCGGCCAGTGATTCGGTCGACTTGGTGATTCTCGGAGGTGCGATTCACAACCGTACAGGTGTGACGCATGGACCATTTACCGACCAGATGCTCGAGACGATCAACGTCCAGAAGGCCTTCCTGAGTGTCGCGGGGGTCAACGAGAAGGGGTTCTACAACAGCAACTTGCTGCTGGTAGAGACCGAGCGTTGCATGATGCGATCGGCCGACCGAACCATCATCGTGGCCGACAGCACCAAATTCGGGCGATCGAGTCTAGCTCGCATGCTCGAGTGGAATCAGGTCGACACCTTGGTCGTCGACGAGGACCTGAGCACCTTGTGGCGAGATCGCATCGATGAGCTCGATACGAATCTGATCCTTGCTCCTTTGATTAACAGTCAAGATACCCATTCGAATTCCATATCATGAATGCTTCCGCTTCGAATACTCACTCCGGTAACCTCGATCACAGCCGTATCGAGGCCTTGGTCCGTTCGGCCATCGCCAATGCCATGGGGGTTGCGGCTGGTTCCTCCCCTTCGGAAGCTTCGTCGTCGAATCTTTACGTCCCGAAGCTTGTCGTGAGCATTTCGGCAAGGCACATTCACCTGACTGACGAGCATGTCGAGAAACTTTTCGGCAAGGGGAAGAAATTGACCCCTGAGAAGGACTTGTACCAAGACGGATTTTTCGCGGCGGCCGAAACGGTCATGATTGTTGGACCCCGTCGTCGCATGATCCCCAACGTTCGTGTGTTGGGACCGACTCGCAAGGCCAGCCAGGTCGAGTTGGCTTTCACCGATACGATCTCTTTGGGGATCGACGCTCCGGTCCGACACAGCGGAGACATCCAGGGGACCCCAGGTTGCGTTCTGGTCGGTCCAGCCGGCGCCGTCGAGTTGCATGAAGGAGTGATCCGGGCGGCTCGGCATGTGCATATCAACCCCCGCGATTGCGCTTACTACGGCGTCAAAAACGGCGAGTTCGTATCCCTCAAGGTCAAGAGTCCCCAATGCGCGGTGACCTTTGAAGATCTGTTGGTCCGTCAGGATCCGAATGCCAAGCTGGAGGTTCACATCGACACCGATGAGGGCAATGCTTGCGATTTGGATCATGCGACGAGCATTGAATTGAAACGACAGGAACCGTGCAAGTGCCACGATCATCACTGATCTTGGAGCTTGAGCACTGCTGACACGGCAGCGAAAAAACAATTTTGGTTTGTATCCCTTTTTTCTCTTGGAGTAGCAACTTATGGCAAAAACAAACGAGGCTCTCGGCATGATCGAGACCAAAGGCTTCATCGCATTGGTCGAGGCTGTCGACGCGATGATGAAGGCAGCGAACGTGAAGTTTCTCGGTTGGGACAAAGTCGGCAGCGGCTTGGTCTCGGCTTTCGTCAGCGGCGATGTCGCTGCGGTGAAAGCTGCCACCGATGCGGGTGCAGCGGCCGCCGGCAGGATCGGACAAGTCCTGAGCGTTCAGGTCATCGCACGTCCTCATGAGGACATTGGCAAGGTCCTGAAGGTCTCGTCCCCTTCGGCCTCGGCTGAGTAACCCCCACCCTAACTTTTCCAGATCACGGATTTCCCAGAAAGATTTTTTATCATGCAAAACGCAATTGGATTGATTGAAACCAAAGGCCTCTTGGCCTTGATCGAAGCGACCGACGCGATGGCCAAGGCGGCCAGTGTCGAGATCGTCAAGCGAATCGACATCGGTGGTGCTTACGTCACGACCGTCGTCAGCGGTGATGTCGGCTCGGTCCGAGCAGCCGTCGAAGCTGGAGCCGCAGCGGCTTCCCAGGTCGGCGAACTCGTCAGCAGCCACATCATTCCTCGCCCTTCGGAAGGTCTGACCGCCGCTTTTCTAAAGTAGTTTTCAAGTCAAGGATAGACAATGAAAGTCCTCGTTGCCAATTTGGGTTCTACCAGTTTCAAGTATCGGCTTTTTGACATGGCCGACGAACGGCAGCTCGCACGCGGAGGCGTCGAACGCATCGGTGCGGCTGTTAGTCGTTGCTTTGTCGAAATCAACGGCCAACGCACCGAATCGGACCAATCGGTTCCGAACCACGGTGTGGCCGTCGATGCCTGTATCCGCCAGTTGACCGATCCGCAGACGGGTTGCCTGAAGAACGCTTCGGAGATCTCCGCGATCGGCTTTAAAGCCGTCCACGGCGGTCGAGTTTCCGGGGTTCAGGTCATCGACGACTCGGTTCTCGATGCGATGGAGGAAATGAACTCGGTGGCCCCGGCGCACAACCCGCCTTACATGGCCGCGATGCGTCAGTTGGCAAAGACCTCGTCGAAGATCCCGCTTGTCGCGGCCTTCGAGACCGACTTTCATCAGTCCATACCTGAAGCTTCGAAACGCTATGCGATCCCCGACGAAATCGCTTCGGCTCTGCCGATTCGCAAGTGGGGATTTCATGGTGCCTCGCACCGCTACATCGGATGGCGAACCGCCGAATTGCTCGGGAATCCTGACGCTCGCGTCATCTCGTTGCACTTGGGTGGAAGCTCATCGATCTCGGCGATTCGAGGTGGAAAAAGCGTCGCGACGAGCATGGGGATGAGCCCTCAAACAGGACTCCCTCACAACAACCGCGTCGGGGATTTCGATCCTTATGCGCTGCCGCTGATGATGAAGCACACCGGATTGGGGCTCGAGGACCTGCTCAAGCTCCTAGCGACCGAAGCTGGATTGCTCGGACTCTCCGGGGGGCTCTCAGGGGATGTGCGGGATCTCGAATCGGCTGCTGCGGCTGGAAACGCCAAAGCACAGCTTGCAATCGATGTCTTTGTCTCCGAAATCCGACGCCAACTCGGCTCGATGCTCGTTGCCCTAGGTGGTGCCGATGCGATGGTCTTTACCGGTGGCATAGGAGAAAACTCCACGACGATTCGTCACGCGGTTTGCCATGGACTCAGCGAACTCGGAATCTCCCTGTGCAATACCCGGAACGCTTCTGGGGACAAAGAACGCCGTATCGATGATCCGTCCAAAGACCGAATCTCGGGTGGCTCGGCCAACCAACGCAATATCCAACTGTGGATTGTACCGACCAACGAGGAGTTGATCGTAGCCCGGCAAACCGTCGCTGCGATCGGCAAGTAACCCAACGAGGCCTAGCGAGACCGCCATCATGTTTGTTGCCAAAGTAACCGGTTCGATCGTCTCGACCCAAAAAGTGGATTCGATGATCGGGCAAAAACTGCTCATGGTCGAACCCTTTCGACTCGAGCCCAAGGACCGACAGAGCATGGTCACGACCGGCCGGACCTTCATCGCCGTCGACGCCTTGGGAGCAGGGGTCGGCGACATGGTATTGATCACGCAAGGAAGCAGCGCTCGGTTTACCCCCGAGACAGGCAAACTCCCGATCGACTGTGTCATCATCGGCATCGTCGATACCGTCAGCATCGAAAAGGCCAACATCTACAGCCGCCAATAACCACTCAAGAGAATCCATCTACGGATCATGCAAATCAACGAAACCCTCATCCGTTCGGTCGTCGAACAAGTCATCAGCCAAGTGCGCAGCCAAGCCGCAGGCCCAGGATTGAACCTCTCTGGGACCAGCTCGGCCAACCCAAATCGCGGCCACTCGGGTCTGTTCGACAACGTCGACGATGCGGTCGCCTCGGCACGAACCGCTTTCGAACAACTCCAACAGCGACCGATCGAAGATCGTAAAAAGATCATCGACATCATCCGACGTATCTCGATCAGCCAATGCGAGGAACTCGGAACGATGGAGATGGAGGAAACCAAGATCGGACGTCTTGAACACAAAATCGCAAAGCTTAAAACCCTTGGCGAAAAGACCCCCGGGGTCGAATTCCTCCGAACCGAATGCTACAGCGGGGATCGAGGCCTGGCCGTCATCGAACACGCTCCCTTCGGTGTCATCGGAGCGATCACCCCTGTGACCCACTCCCTCCCGACGATCACCGGCAATGCCGTCAGCATGATCGCCGGTGGGAATACCCTTGTGGTCAATCCACACCCGAGCGGACGCAAGGTAGCTGCGGAGGGCGTTCGCCGGTTCAACCAAGCGATCCGAGCGGAAGTCGGGATCGACAATTGCATCAGCTTGATTTGCGAGCCTACACTCGAAACGGCACAACAGCTCTTCAAACATCGCAAGATCGCTCTGATCTGCGTGACGGGTGGACCTGCCGTTGCCCGAGCGGCCCTCAACAGCGGCAAACGCGCCGTGGTCGCCGGACCAGGCAACCCACCCGTGGTCGTCGATGAAACCGCCGATTTGGATCTGGCCGCCCGATGCATCATCCAAGGTGCCTCGTACGATAACAACCTGCTATGCATCGCCGAAAAAGAAGTCTTCGTCGTCAACAGCGTCTTCGATGCGATGATGGATGCGATGAGCCGTGCCGGTGCGGTCCGACTCAATGAGTCCCAAGTCGATCGCTTGACGGCAGCCGCCCTGCAAGTCGTCGGAGAGGGAGCCGACAAGCATCACGCAGCACGCAAAGAATTGCTCGGGCAAGACGCCTCCAAGCTGGCCGAAGCGGCTGGTTTGCACGTCGATCCCTCGGTCGAACTCCTCTTCGGTGAAACCTCCGAGGATCATCCGTTTGTGCAAACCGAACAGATGATGCCCTTTGTCCCGTTCGTTCGATGCTCAAGCTTTGAGTCCGCAGTCCAATGCGCTCAAAAGGCGGAACACGGATACCGACATACAAGCATCATCCATTCCCGAAACGTCCGAAACATGACCATCATGGCCCGCGCCATGGACACGACCCTGTTCGTCAAGAACGGTCCGTGCATGGCCGCACTAGGGCTCGGTGGCGAAGGCTATCTGTCCTTCTCGATCGCCGGTCCGACCGGTGAAGGGGTTACCACTCCGCTGACCTTCACTCGGGAACGCCGCTGCTCACTGATCGACGACCTGTTTATCCTCGGTCGCTAGTCCTGTCCGTTTTTGTTTAACCCTCCAAAACCCAACGAATCCCTCAGGCAAGTCATGCAAGTCGCCTTGGTCCTCGGCAACGCGATCTCGACGGTCAAACACCGCAGCTTGGAAAACGTCAAGCTGTTGGTCTGTCAACCGTTGGCCGCCGATGGCAGGTCCCGAGATGGCGCTCCGGTGATCGTCGCCGATTACATGGGCGCAGGGGCTGGCGAGAAAGTCATCCTCACCAGCGATGGAGCAGCCGTCCGCGAACTTTACGGTCTGGAGAACAGTCCGTTGCGCTGGACCGTTATGGGGTTGGTCGATCCTAGCCATAACCCGACACCACCGAAATCGAAAAAGGAAGCAAAGCGATGAGCCCATCGGCCAACAGCAAGCTTGATCTCTCCTCGATCGATATCGAACGGATCGTACGCGAGGTCCTCGCCTCGGTCCTGCCGGCAATGCCCGCCTCGGGTACCAGTCCAAGTGTCGCTTCAATTGCAACGACCAATAGAACAACCAGTGCAGCGACCAGTACCACTGCAAGTGGAATGTCCAATGCGGGCGAATCGATGCCCCAGAGCATCGACGCGATGCACCTGAATGTTCCCGTATTGAGCCTCGATTCGCTTCGCAGTGTACCTTCCGGAACCAAGCAGATCACCGTCTTGTCGACGGCGTTGGTCACCCCGGCGGCCAAGGATTGGCTCAAGGAAAAAGGGATCGGCTGGACCCGGATTGTCCCGACGGCAAGCTCGCCGGTCACTGGGAAATCTCCCGTCCCTAGCAATCCTTCGGGCCTGAGCACTTCGGTCGCGTCTAGCGAATTTTTGCAAAAAAACAACATGGAAACCGAGCCCAAGCGGGTTTTGGTGACCGGTTCGGTGCTATGGTTACGAACCCTCGAAAAGCAGCTTTGTCCCAAAAGCTCGCAGATCGATCAGGTCCAATTCGATGATGCGGCGAGCCTCCGCGCCGTGTCCCAAGCGATTCGAAACGGAGTTCCAGCGGCCATCGCGGTCGTCAAGGCTCCGCATGCGACGCTCTGGCAAGCTGCCCGCGACGAGGCTCTGCGCCCATCGATCGTTTCGCAATGGAGCGATCTGGCGGAGGTCCTTCGGGAGGTCCCAACGAACTTGCTGATCCTCTCTGCAAGCCGATGGAACACCGCTGGCACAGCCAATATCGCCAGGAAGTTTATCGAACACATTCGAGCGAATCGCTAGGACGCCAAAGGATCGATCGATGCACATTTTTAAAGTCACTGGAACCGTCACCTTGAACCGAGCCCATCCAACCTACCAAGGTGCTGTGCTCAAGCTGGCCGAACCCATCGGAGAATCACTCGTCGGAGGGGTCGCCAACGAGCCCGATTCGATCGTCGTTTGGGACGAACTCGGAGCCGACGTCGGTAGCATCATCGCCGTAGCCGATGGTGGAGAAGCGGCCCAGCCATTTCGACCCAAGCTCAAACCCGTGGATGCCTACAACTCGGCGATCCTCGACGAAATCAACATCAAACCCCACTTACTGAAAGATTAATCAACGAGACGCTGACCATGAGTATCAACGCGCACAAGATCAAGCAAGACATTTGTGAAATCGGACGACGACTGTACAACAAGGGATTCGCAGCAGCCAACGATGGGAACATCACCGTTCGCATCAGCGACAATGAGGTCCTGTGTACCCCAACGATGCACAGCAAAGGCTTTCTCAAGGTCGAGGATATCTGCACGATCGATATGACCGGCAAGCAAATTGCTGGGATCAAAAAGCGATCGAGCGAAGCCCTTCTGCACCTGGAAATCTACAAGCAACGCCCAGAGATCAAGAGCGTTGTGCACTGCCATCCACCCCATGCAACGGCTTTTGCTGTCGCTCGCGAACCGATCCCTCAGTGCGTCTTGCCCGAGGTAGAGGTCTTCCTAGGGGATGTTCCGATCACCCGCTATGAGACCCCTGGTGGACAAGCCTTTGCCGACACGGTCTTGCCGTTTGTCAATAAGACCAACATCATCATCTTGGCCAACCACGGTACGGTCAGTTTCGGTGTCGATGTTGAACAAGCCTACTGGTGGACCGAGATTCTCGATGCCTACTGCCGTATTTTGATGCTCTCGCGTCAACTTGGAAACGTCAGTTACTTCAACGAGAACGAGGAACGCGAGTTGCTCGATCTGAAGCAAAAATGGGGTTGGGCTGATCCACGCAATACCGACGAGTACAAGAATTGCGACATCTGTGCCAACGACATATTCCGCGAGTCCTGGAAGCAATCTGGCGTGCAACGCCGGGCCTTTCCAGCACCTCCCCCAATGGCCAATAAACCGATGGCGAACAACCCAGCAGCAGCCACTGCCCCGGCTCTTGCAAACGTCCCATCCGTCGCCCCGAGCCTTGGAGCGCCCCCGGTCTTGAGGGCCACTCCTGCGATCGAGGTTCCAGCCTCCGCAACCCTGAACGCTGCGGGTGTCCAAGCTGGTTCTCCTGCCGGGGCTAACTCCGGAATCGACATGGAACAGCTTGTGAAACTCATCACAGCGCAAGTGATCAAAGAACTTCAAAAATAACGGTGGTCCCAAGATGCAAGTCTTCGGGTTCATCGAATGAAACCAACTAGCAAATACGTTTAGGAATAGAACATGAAAGTCAGTATCATCGGCGGGGGTGGATTGGTCGGATCGTGCGCTGCATACGCGCTTCAGTGCGGCGGTATCGTGCGAGAGATCGCCCTGTTGGACGTCAATGCGAACCTAGCCGCAGGGCATGCCTTGGATCTGATGCACGGTTCGCCAAGCATCGCGGATCAAATCCTCAGCTCGGGCGGATACGAACACGTACCGGATTCGGATGTGATCTGCATCACCGCCGGACTCCGACGCAAACCAGAAGAATCGCGTTTGGACTTGATCAATCGCAACACCGATTTGTTCTCCTCGATTCTGGTAGAGATCCAAAAGGTCGGGGTAAAGAAAACGGCCGTCGTCGTGGTCGTCTCCAACCCGGTCGATATCCTGACCTCGCTGGCTGCTAGCAAACTCGGGTTGCCTGTGTCTCAGGTGCTCGGACTCGGAACGCAGTTGGATACCATCCGGTTCTGCTCCTTGATTTCCGATGCACTGAAATCATCCCCGACGCAGACCCGAGCGTTGATTTTGGGCGAGCATGGCGACAGCATGGTTCCCATTTGGTCGAGCGCTACGGTCGGTGGATTGTCCTTGGACAAGTATCCGGGCTGGAACAGCGTTTTGGCCGAGAAGATCTTTACCCGGACCAAGGGTTCGGGGGCCGAGTGCCTTTCGAAAAAGGGAGGAGCGGGCTTTGCCGTCGGCATCGCGATTCGGGACGTGATCCATGCGATCGCCCTGGATCAAAACCGTATCTTGCCCGTCAGCACCGTCCAAGATGGAGCCTGTTACGGCATTCGCGACGTTGCGATCAGCATTCCGACGGTGGTCGGACGGGCAGGTGCGATTCAGCGTGTGGAGATCGATTTGTGGCCCAAGGAGTTGCAGGGATTGCGAGCCAGTGCTGCGGCGATCAAGCCAACGCTCGATACGGTCATGAAACGCGTGGGCTAAATCATCGGGTATCCCCAACTGCTCACCGGAGCGAAGCCTCACTTGGCCTCCGTCGGCTTTATGCCGAATGGCGTTGAACTAAAAGCGGAACGGCGCAAGCCGTCCGATGAAAAACCTTGCGATATCGTGGACACTCCATCACTCACCGGAGTGCTTGCGCACTTCCGCTTACACTAATTCAACGCCATTCGGGACGAGCCCGACGGTAGGCGATTCAAATGAAAAAAGCCGTCGTAAACGACGGCTTCTAAAAAATCAGTCTTCGAATCGACCCAGGCCTAACGCTTGCGACGCAGTCGCAAGAAGACCCCGCCTAAGGCAACACTCCCTGCCAACAACATCGAAGTCGGCTCAGGAACCGCCGTCGCATTGAACTGAATGTTATCGAATCGATTATTGCCGGACGCATTCGTTGCGCCCGATACGGTCAACCGAAGGTAGGCGTCTGTCGCGCCGTTCAACCCCGTGATGTTGTTGAGCGTCAGCACTCCAAACGGGGCTGGAGGAGGTACAACGCTTTGATGATCCGTCCAGGTGAGTCCGTCGGTGCTGAATGCCCAAGCGTGAGCGTTGAATCCAGTCGCCGTTCGCTGGGTCGCATAGCTGACGACCAAGTCCTGAAATCCCGCCATCGAAAAACGGAAGACCGCCGACTTACCATTGGCCGTCAGATTGACCAATGCCAAGGCCGCCGCACCAGATGTAGTTGTCGAGAAGCCAGTTCCGGCCGTATTCTCGATCGTTCCAGTAAAAGCATTCAACTCGGTGTTGGTTGTACCCGTCGCGGGCACGAACCAGTCGCTCGATCCATTTTGACCATTAAGAAACAGGCTCCCGGAACCAAAGTTCGCCGTGATCTGCTTGGGAGTGTTCGGCGATGCGGCCACCGCCGTTCCGCCGTTGGTGGTGGTCTGAAAGTCCCAGCCTGCGACCAAGTCGGCTCGGACTTGGCTCAAGCTTGCCATGGCAAGCATCGCGCCAGCAAGCAGGACTCGGGATAAAAGCAATGTTGCGTATCTCATCGAAACAAGCTCATTCTGTATTTAGTGATGTCGATCGCCGGGAGGAAACTACCACCCAAGGTAGCTGGGCAATGAATGCTAAGTAATGACAGCAATAGTAATGAAAAAAGAGCGAAATCCAACCTGCAAATCGGAAAAAACCCTCCAAACTACCCAATCCAACCACTGGGCATTCGCAGGATTAATTCTAGGGCTTCGCTAGGAAGCGATCGATCATGGTGGCGATTTGACCGGGGATCGTGCCGTGCAATTGGTGATTTTTACCAGGAAAACGGACCCATTCGCACTCCTGGCACCCTTGGCAGAACGCCTGCGCCTCGGCGTCGCTAAGCGCTCCACCTGCCCCAAAGTCGGCCTGCAGAAGGATCGCTGGACTTGCGATCCGACCTGCAGTGCTCTCCCAATCCAGGCCCTCGAGCCACTCTCCTGCAATCAAGGGTTCGAAGACTTTTGGATCGAGCTTCGATAAGCAACTGGCTCCCCATCGCAGTGCTTCCTCGGTCCGAAGCGTCTTGAGCTGGGCTGTCGAGCCGTCGGCTTGCGGCAATGAGATACTCCCGAGCCTTTGGCTGATCTGTTCGAGGCTCCCACCTGCGATGCAGACCTGCTGCATCCCTTGAAACAGTTTTTGCCATACGGTCCCTTGGATCGATCGGCCCATGGTCTGCATCGGAGGATCTTCGAGCACCAATCCTCGGACGCGTTCGGGCACTTTCGATGCAGCGATGGCAGCGACCATCGCTCCTAAAGAGTGGCCGACGAGCACGACTGGATCGCCTACCCCTTGCTCGAGCACCTCGATCAGATCCTGCGCATAGTCGTCGACGAAATAGCTTGAGGCTCGATCCGACTGGCCATGACCACGGTGATCGATTGCAAAGATCGTCCACTGGTGGCTTAAGAATGGGACCACCGGCTCCCAATCGCGCCAGGAGCGTGTCACTCCATGCAAAAGAATCAGCACTGGTCCTTGGCTGGGCCCTCGACGAACGCCGACGCGAAGTTTTCTTCGCCCCGAATCGACCTCTAGCCATCGCTCTTCGAACATGTTGGCTCACTTGATTCGCTTGTTGATTTGGCTTGCTTACTTCTCTTGCTTGATCACCGTTGGAAACGGCTTGGCGAGTTGCCCTGCCTTGATCACGCCGGCTTGCATAACGGCGATGAATTTGCTGCGGTCTTCGAGCAGTTCAATGCGATCGAGCACATCGCCATCGACGATTAGCACATCGGCGAGTTTGCCTGGTTCCAAGGTCCCAAAGTCCTTGTCTCGCCCCATGATTTCCGAGCCGGTTTTCGTCGCGCACAGGATGACTTCCAGCGGAGTGAAGCCGACTTCGCGTACAAAGAATGTCAATTCACGGGCGTAGTCTCCGTGCGGATTCCATCCGAATCCGTAGTCGCCACCCATCCCTAGCCGGCCCCCGGCTCGGAGGATTTTGAGCGCACTTTCGACCCCGCCATCGAGCGTCTCCTGGTGGCCGTCGATAACGCTCTGAGGCAGGCCAAATTTCGGCCCCAGCTCGATGCTGGCCTTTTCAAAGTACAGAGCCGGTACGCAAGGGACATCGCGCTGGAGCATCAAGTCGAGGGCTTCGTTGTCCATGAACGTTCCGTGTTCGATGCAGTCATAACCGGCTCGCAAGGCGTTTTTGATTCCTTCGGTCGCTCGGCAATGCCCGGTGACTTTTAGCTTGTGGTTGTGGGCTGTGGCAACGACCGCATGCATCTCTTCGAAGGTCATGCAGAGGGTGTGATGGTCGTTCGCATCGGGGGAGGCCGCATCGCCGGTGGGATAGGTTTTGACCCATTCAATCCCGTCTTTGACCAACGCCCTGACGGCTTTCCTGGCGTCCTCGACCCCGTTGATGATGAAGACCAACCCTTCCATGCCGATCTTACGGAATTCGGGATTCCAATCCATCAATCCACCGGCCGAACAGATCTCCCGACCGCTTGCTGCTAGCCGTGGGCCGGGGATCAAGTCCTCTTCGATGGCGTTTTTGAGCCACACATCGATGTTGAACAGGCACCCACCGGATCGGGCCGAGGTGTATCCGCACTCAAGAGCCAACCTGGCATTGACGCTCGATAAGAGCGAAACGTATTCGACCGGGTACTTGATGTCCAAGTCCTCGAGGGCTGCGATGTTGAAATAGGTAGCATGGAAGTGGGCTTCGACGAGCCCGGGCAGGATCGTGCCACCCCTGGCGTCGATCGTGCAGGTATCGGGCCCGACGGTCGGCATTTCGGCGGCGGGTCCGACATAAGCGATCCGGCCGTCTTGGATCAACAGAGCTCCGTCGGCAATGGCCGGCTTGCCGGTTCCATCGATGAGATTTCCGTTGGTAACCACCAATTTCCCTTGACCCATTTTCATGACGAGGACTCCGTGGAATTGCTTGAGAGGTTTTGAGTCTTTAGGAACTCAGGATAGGATGGATTGGACCAGATTGCCGTGGATGTCGGTCAGCCGATAGTCGCGACCTTGGAAGCGATAAGTCAATCGGGTGTGATCGATCCCCAGCAAGTGCAGGATCGTCGCGTTGAGATCGTGAACATGCACTGGATCTTGGGTGATGTTGTAGCCGTATTCATCGGTTTGGCCGACGACATGCCCCCCTCGAACACCGGCTCCGGTGATCAGTGTGGTAAAGCATCGCGGGTGGTGATCCCGGCCATAGTTATCGACCGACAACGCACCTTGCGAATAAACGGTCCTGCCGAACTCGCCTCCCCAGACGATGAGGGTGTCGTCGAACAGGCCTCGTTCTTTGAGGTCTTCGATCAAGGCTTTGGTGGGTTGATCGGTGTCGCGGCACTGGAGTTTGATCGCGTTGGGCAATCCTCCATGATGGTCCCAGCCCATGTGAAATAGCTGAATGAATCGGACATCGCGTTCAGCGAGTCTTCGTGCTAACAAGCAGTTGGCTGCATAGGAGCCGGGCCGTTTGACATCCGGCCCGTATTTCTCGAGCACGTGGGCCGGTTCGTCGGCCACGCTGAGCAGGTCTGGAACGCTGCTTTGCATGCGAAAGGCCATCTCGTATTGGCTGATGCGCGTTTGGATCTCCGGGTCCCCGAGTTGGTCGAAGTGTTGTCGATTGAGCTGGTCGAGACGGTCGAGGGTCCGTCGACGGCGTTGGCTGTCCATCCCTTGGGGGTTGGACAGGTACAAGACCGCATCTCCTTTGTTTCGGAATTTGACCCCTTGATGCTGCGATGGCAAGAAACCGGCTCCCCAAAGTCGGTCGTACAAGGGTTGGTCGTCGGGTCGCCCGGTACCAAACGACGTCAGGACGACGTAGGCGGGCAGATCTTTGTTTTGACTCCCAAGGCCGTAGCTGATCCATGAGCCGATGCTTGGACGACCAGCGAGTTGGGAGCCGGTTTGGCAGAAGGTGATGGCCGGGTCGTGGTTGATCGCTTCGGTGTGCATCGATCGGATCTGGCACCAGTTGTCTGCGAGGCTAGCCATGTGGGGCATGAGTTCGCTGAACCACATGCCGGACTTGCCGTGCTGAGCGAATTTGAACATGGAGGGAGCGACCGGGAATTTGCTTTGCCCGGAGGTCATGGTCGTGAGCCTTTGACCTTGGCGAATCGATTCTGGGAGGTCCTCACCGCGTCGGTTTTCCAGATCGGGTTTGGGATCGAAAAGATCCATCTGCGAGGGTGCCCCGGATTGGAAAAGGTAGATGATTCGTTTGGCTTTGGCCGGATGATGGATCCCGTTGGTCAGGGCCGCTTGGGAGTCCGAGTCCGACTCGCTGCGTCCGAGGGACATCATGGCCGAGAGCCAGAGACTCCCTGCGGAGCTTTTCAAAAAAGTCTGTCGGTTGATATGCATGGTATTTCTTTCGTTCACTCGCGTGTGATGACTTCGTCGAGGTTCAGCAGCACGTTTCCTGCAAGGGTGTATGCGGCCAAATCGGCAATCGATTCGACTTGGGACTTGGACTCCCCGATTTGGGTCAGTTGTTCGGCTTGCTGAAGGTTTGCGCCGTAGTAGGCTCGATCTTCGAGCCAGCTTTCTTCTAAGAGTTTGAGTTCAAGATCCGAGGGGTTGCGGCCGGTGACGGTTCGGAAGCCGAATTTCAATTTATCGGCGACGGTGGTTTCGGGGTGATGCATCATGCGCTCGGCGAGTTTCCTGGCCGCCTCGACGTAGGTCACTTCGTTCAGCAGCGAAAGGGCTTGGAGAGGCGTGTTGGTCCGGGATCGTTTGACGATGCAGATTTCGCGGTTGGGGGCATCGAACAGGAGCATGGTCGGTGGGGCGGCCGTCCGCTTCCAGACGGTGTAGAGGCTGCGGCGATAGAGGCGATCGTCGGTATCGTGTTTGTAGTTGCGCAGATCGCCATAGACGCTCGTTTCATCCCACACCCCATCGGGCATGTAGGGTTTGACGCTTGGCCCGCCGATTTTTGGGGTCAGGAGTCCGCTGGCTTGGAGGGCTTGATCTCTGAGGATTTCGCCGGAGAGTCGGAAGCGTGGTCCACGTCCGAGCCAGCGGTTTTCGGGGTCGGCTTCGTAGAGTTTCTCTTTGCCGATGAGGCTCGTCGACTGTTGGTAAGCCCGGCTCATGACGATGAGTTTCTGGAGTCCTTTGATATCCCAAGCATGGACGGTTTTTCCTGCGACCTCTTGAAGTACCGAGGGGTTTGTCCACTCGACGGCAAGCCAATCGAGCAACTCCGGATGGCTAGGCCAATCGGCTTGGGAGCCGAAGTTCTCGGTGGTTTTGACGATTCCATTGCCCATGAACTTTTCCCACATGCGGTTGACCCACACGCGGGCCGTCAGGGGGTTCTCGGGGCTAGCGATCCAGCGTGCGAGTCCGAGCCGATTGTTGGGTTGATCGGCTGGCATGGCTGGGAGGGCTTTGGGTAAGTTCGCATCGACCCGATCGCCCCGTTTGTCGTATTCGCCTCGGACCAGCACAAATGCCTCGCGGGGTTTGGGTATCTCCTGCATGACCATGACTGTCGGCCAGGAGGCTTTGAAGTCGGCGAGTTTTTTCTTGGTCTCTTCGACAGCGCGGAGGGCTTGTTGGATCGGACCCTCTGCGGCCTTGCGGTAGTAGTTTTCGAGTTCCTTGCGTTGCTCTTCAGAGCGCTGGGTTCGAGGGGTCGCGAGGGTGGATTTGATCGAATCGGGGATCTGAGTGCCGGTGATTGCAACGGTGGATTTGGCCAGTGCGGTCGTGGCGAGTCGAAAGCGTCCGATGTTGTGCTGGCCGAGTGTTTCCTGGACCAAACGTATGGTGATGGTGGAATTCTCAGGGACCTCGATCGGTGAGTCCAAAAGAAACATCGCGCGGCAGGTCTCCTTGCGAGTGGGGCCATCGACGGCCCAGCCTCGCCCGGTATTGCCTTGGACGGTATTGGAGATGTCCCAGTCTTTCTGGGAGTAGTCGGCTTTTGCCTCGGTGATTTTCGCGGTGATGCCTGGAGAATTGGCTGAGGCATTTGCTGGGGGCGTAACGATCGCTTCGATGCGGGTCAGGACAAAGTTGCCGTTGGGATAACGGCCGAGGCTTTGTTGGGGTAGGCTAGGGTCCGTAAAGCACTCGAGCAGGATCCCGGTCAGAGGGCCAGTAGCAAGCGGTGCTTGGATTTCGTAGACATCGAAGGTTGGATTATCACCGCTGACTAACAAGGTGCCGTCGGGTTGCTGGGTCAGTACCGCTTGGCTTCGAGCTTTAGCGATGGTAGGGGCAAGAGTATTCCAGGTCGGCTGATTCGATGCGATGGTTTTTTTGAAATCGGTTTCCCAAGGCTCCATCAGGATTGCGATGTTGGCTTCGGCCTGCGCAAGAGCCTCTTGGGCCTGCTGGATCTGCTTTTCATAGTCTGCTACTTGGTGCTGCTGCTCGGAAGTTGGGACCGAAAGAACCGGATCGGTGTTGCGAGATTCCCCTTGGAGAGTCCCGCTTTCCGCGACGTTGTTGAAGTAGGAAAAGAGGGAATAAAATTCCTTCTGGGTGATCGGGTCGTATTTGTGGTCGTGGCATCGGCAGCAATTGAGCGTCAGAGCCAGCCACGTCGTTCCCGTGGTTTCGACCCGATCGATGACCGTCTCGACCCGCCACTCCTCGGCGATGATGCCTCCTTCTCCGTTGAGCCTGTGATTGCGATTAAAGCCGCTTGCGACCCGTTGGGATAGGGAAGCCTCGGGGAGCATATCTCCGGCGATCTGCTCGATCGTGAATTGATCGTAGGGCATGTTGCGGTTGAACGCATCGATCACCCAATCTCGCCATGGCCATTGCTGCCTTGAGGAGTCAATTTGGAAACCGTTGCTATCGGCGTAGCGGGCAAGGTCCAACCAACCGATCGCCATACGTTCGCCGTAGTGCGGGGAACTCAAGAGTCGATCGACCACTTTGGCATAGGCATCCTCCGAGGTGTCGGCCAGGAACGCATCGATTTGCTCGAGGGTGGGAGCAAGTCCGATCAGATCGAGCGTCACACGACGCAGCAGGGTTTCCTTGGAGGCTTGCACAGAGAACTCAAAACCCTGAGCGCGGAGTTTTTCCAAGAGGAAACGGTCGATCGGATTGGGGTAGTTTTCGGCCAGATCTGCCAACGGGACCGAGGGTCGCGTCGGTGGAATAAAGGCCCAGTGCCCCTGGTAGGCTGCTCCTTGGTCGATCCACTTCCCGATGCGTTCGATTTGCCCTGGGGTCAGCGGTTTTCCCGTATGAGGTGGGGGCATGACCAATTCGGGATCTTGGCTGTGGATACGGGCCCAGACTTCGCTCTTGGACGCTTGTCCCGGAACGATTGCCAAGTTGCCGCTTTGGCCAGCCTGCAGGGCGTCTTGGTAAAGATCCAGTCTCAAGTCACCTTGCCGTTGCTGAGCGTCCGGTCCGTGGCATTGGAAGCAATGCTCCGAGAGAATCGGTCGGATATCGCGATTGAAGGCAAACGCATCGGGGGCGGATTGGGTCTGGGCA
>Ga0208085_1000160_pt1 | contig 25961 bp, 24 predicted proteins | sample LakMenEpi21Jun10_FD_150721 | JGI IMG/M metagenome (GOLD analysis project Ga0208085, IMG submission 150721) | Freshwater microbial communities from Lake Mendota, WI - 21JUN2010 deep hole epilimnion (SPAdes) | ecosystem: Environmental > Aquatic > Freshwater > Lentic | place: Lake Mendota, Madison...
AAAGGAGCCCAGAAAGCCCTCGGGTGAATTGACAAAACCTACCCTAGGTCCTAAATTTTCTTACCCGCAACCAAGGTTAGGTAGCTCAGTAGGTAGAGCAACGGACTGAAAATCCGTGTGTCGCCGGTTCGATCCCGGCCCTGACCACTTTTCGGATTATCAAGCGAATCGTTGAAAAAAACGTGTTTCTGGCATCGAGCTAGTGCGACGAATTGTTGCTGTCCAATTTGAATAGGCTACTTCAGTGGTCCAGGACGATGAGCAACGCGGCAACTATCAACTCCACAAGGCATCCGGACGGGCCATCTGCCTGATCATCGGAAAGGTCCAGGGTCTAAGGTCTACTGTCGTTGGAAATTCGGCACGCCGGAATCCAAGGTCAAGTACGACCAGTACAGTTGTGGAGTCCGAACCAGTTACTCGATAACGTCGGCATCCGGAAACAATTCTTTGTACGGGGCCCAGGTATCAAGCCCAAGGCGATCAGCAACTGCCAGTATCGCCGGCGATCACTAAACGGTTGTCGAAAGCGGGAGAGGTCCAATGGCTTCGAGGATCCGCGGTACCAAAAAGACCCTCTATTCGTCAAAGTTGAATTCGGGTTGTCGATGTAAGCGTGTATCCTGTCGAGACCACGCAAGATTGCGCCCGATCAAAAGTTCCGTCATTTTCGCATGATGCGTATTCTTCATCGCAACTAATTCCATGTCGAATTTTGAACGCATCGCAAGCTCTCGAACCCCTTCGGCGTCGTCGTAAGTCATCAAAAATTCGCCAGATAATGACGCCGCGAGCTCAAACAAAGCGGAGTGATTTAAATCACAATACCGGTACAGTCTTGAACCAGCCTTCTTACCGGATGCGGTGTAAGGTGGGTCGATGAAAAAGACTGCATTTGAGTTGTCCTTGTATGTAGTCATGACGTCAATTGCATCCCCTTCAATCACGGTGAATCGATGCCGAATCTTCCCAATGGCCGTAATGCGATCGGATAGCGTTTTTGCGTACCAACGAGACTTCAGGCCTTTTCCGTTTTCGCCAGATTTCATCAAGCTCGCGCCAGGAGCAAGAATGCCACCGTGAAACATTCGATTCTTGATTATCGTACGAAAAGCCATTTCCTCGATGCATTGCGATTCATCCGCAAGAGTCCGACGAACGTTTTCTTCAGAAACCTCAAATGTCAGTATTCGATTGCAAAGAATCGGATAATTCCCTGAACAAATGCATTTCCAAACAGCCACAACATCAGGATCTTTTTCAACGAGAATCACGTGATCTGCAAAGTCCTCAAATGAAGCTGTAAGCCCAATTATTCCGCCGCCAGCAAATGGCTCGATAAGCAGCTCCGGTTTTCGACCAAGACTTTTCCACCATTTTCTTGCCAATGGTACAAGCCAAGTCTTCCCACCGGGGTATCGAAAGGGGCTTCTCTTCGGAACTGACGCAACGTTTACAATCTTCCTTGATGTCATTGATCTATCCCTTTACGATTTGATCGAGAGTTGGCGCATCAGGAGCGTTGTTGTCCTCTAGTTTTTCGTCGAGTTTGTCTTGTAATACAGCAATGAATTCGTTTATGTTTCCAGGCTCTGATTTCGTCAGTGTGATAAGTGCGGATTCGAATTCAGTGTAGACAGTCCGTGTCCGGTGCAGGCGGTTTGTATTGGAGAGCGGTTCGTACACAAGATCATAAATCAACCAAGCCATCTCGGCTTCTTTTTCCGGGATCTCTTTCAGTTTTGGGAGAGTTGCAAAGAAATGCGAATCAAGAGCAACAGCCGATTTCTTTCCCCATGCATTAATGATGCCGCCCTTGTAAAGCAACTGAGGTGCAAGCCGTTTACGAGAAGAAGAGAGGAAATCCGGATTAGGGTAATTAACCTCCGTTCTCCAATTCATGTTCGCGTTCGATTCAGGTGATTCCATAAACCGTTCGAACGGTCGACGTACGTTTCCAGAAATATAGACGGCCTGAACCTCCAAGGCTCCGAAATCAGTTATCTTGCCTCGGTCGTCGTATGCGACTAGGACGACATCAATATTCCCGGCGGAACCGTCGTTCTTATCTCGCAATCTGACTTCCGTCAGTGACGTCCATGTAGCGTTTGGCTTGAAAAAGAAGTTTGCAGCATCGGTTGCAATGGCCCATTCCTGTCGGAATCGGATAGGACAGGTAATAATCGTTTTCCCGTCATGAAATATCGAACACGTCCCAAGCGGGTCGTTTGCCTTGTCTTTTGTGCAGTTCGGTACCTTGTTGTTGAATGGGCAAAGTCTATTGTGACGATGCCTCACCGCAATATCCGAATGATTCGTGCAGGGGAAGCCAAACACTTCCGCAAGTGGATGTTGGGGCGCTGCGTGAATCTGCGTCGTCTTCTCTTTGGGTGCTTTTTTTGCCATACGCAGGAGTATACCAAATCGTGCAGCGAAGGTCACTTTTTTGTCAGTGTAAACCTCTACTGGTGATTGGCTTCTGACTCGATGGGTCCGGTCGACGCGTCAGGGGCCCGGGTATCGAGTCCCAACAAAGTCAGTAATTGCAGCGTCCGTTGGCGATCAAGGAGGGGGTGTCGGCAGCGGGACAGGTCACCAACACGCTCATGGCACCAAGGATCCTCAATGACAAGACGACCCTAACCTGTTGGCTTCGGACTCGAAGGATCCGATCCGACTGCGCTGTCTGATCCGTCCGATCCGTCCGATCCGTCGGTTTTCTTTTCCTTCCAACCGGGTTTGCGCCGCCGAGCCTTCGGATGGTGCGATGGCCGCAACCCTTCGATCATCTCCTCGTCGAGCTTAAAGGCCAACGGCCTGCTCGGCTCGCGGACTATCGTCGCCTCAAGCTTCTGCTTGTTGATCCTGAGCAACTCGTCGATCTCAAACTCCACATCTTGACCAATTCTCAACCACTTCGGATTGAGATTCTCCAACGTGGAAAAATGAAAGAATACGTCGTCGCGAAAGTGCTCGCTGCGTATGAACCCAAACTTGCGGTCCGCAATGACGGTGATGATCTGACCGATGCGCATTAGTTGTCCCCAGGAAATGTACGCATCCGACCGACGCTGCTTTGATAAATACGCTTCCGCCGCTGCGCGACGCTCGACTCGGACTGCTTGGCCTGGTCCTGTGCCAATCGCAAATCCGCCAAGTTCGCTTGGCAGTATCGGCAGCCGATGACCTCGATGTGAAACCGCAAGTAGTCGCTGGAGTCCTCAAGCATCGCTTCGAGCAAATAACTGCCTAACTGCTCGCGCGTCGGACAGCTCAGACGATGTCGTCTCCAGATCTCCCCAAGGCTATGCATGCCTGAGTCTCGCTGGGCTACCAAAGCCTCGATCCGTAAACGCAAATCCGCATCGGATCGAATCGATTGCTCGATCTGTGCGATCTTCTCTTCGGACAGAGCGTCGTCCAAGTAAGCCAGCAGCACAGAATCTGAAATGGTCATGGATGGGTTACTTTTCAGCTTTCGTTGCGCAAGGCCCCGACGGCCAATGTCACGTTTTGCCCACCAAACCCAAAGCTGTTATTCAAGGCGACTCGGATCTTTGATGGCCTTGCAACATTCGGAATGTAGTCCAAATCGCAAGCCGGATCGGAGGTCTCCTGATTGATCGTCGGGGGCAACACCCCATCGCGAATCGCTAACATGCAGACGATCATCTCGGTGGCACCGGCCGCAGCGATCAAATGCCCCATCATGCTCTTGGTGCTCGAGACGGGCGTGAGTCGTGCTCGCTCCCCAAAAACACCCTTGCATGCCAATGTCTCGGTCCGATCGTTGACCTGGGTGCTCGTTCCATGCGCGTTGACATACCCGATCTGGTCGACGTTTAACTTCGCATCGGTAATCGCTTGCTTCATGCAGCCGATCGCACCGCGACCCTCGGGGTGGATGTCGGTAATTCTATAAGCGTCGGCGGTGCTGCCATAGCCGAGGATCTCGCCATAAATCGCCGCCCCACGGCGACGCGCGTGCTCGTATTCTTCGAGGATCACAATCGCTGCACCCTCTCCCAATACAAAGCCATCACGCCCTTGGTCAAACGGACGGGATGCTCGTGTGGGCTCCGAGTTGCGCTGGGAAAGCGTTGTCAAAAGGCTAAAGCCTGTAAGTCCGAATGGATGGATCATCGAGTGGCATCCACCAGCGATCATCACATCGGCGTCTCCGGCACGGATCAACTCGGTCGCCTCGCCGACGGCTTGGCTCGAGGCCGCGCACGCCGTCAAGCAATTGCTGTTGGGACCCTGGGCGTCAAACAAAGCCGCCACGTGCGCCGCGGGCATGTTGGGCTCCTGCTCCATCTCCTCGCGAGGATCCATCAACTCGATCCCCTTTTGGATGAATCGCGACATGCTGAACTCAGGACCCACCACGGCCGCATCGACCATCCGGGTGAAATTGCTGAAGTTCTGATTTCCCTCACCTGCACCTAAGTACACTCCGATTCGAGTCGGATCGATCGAGTTGTCGAGTATTCCCGATTGCAGCACCGCTTGCTTGGCCGCACCGACGGCAAAACGTGTGTGCCTGCCACGGTAATTCCATACCGCAGGGTCCTCACCGACCATCGAGACATCCCAACGCTTGACCTCGGCAGCAATGGTTGTCGGATACCCCGAAGCGTCAAAGACCGTAATCGGCCCAACGCCACTTTGGCTCTCGAGCAGCGCGTTCCACATCGTCGACACGTCGTGCCCGAGCGGATTGATGACTCCCATTCCAGTGACGACAACACGTCGGCGCATGAATCCTAAGCCTTCTTTAAAACGGAGCTTTTCCGGTCAACACGTCGCTCAACCGCTAGTCGGATGCCGAAGGCAAAACCAGGGGATTGCTTCGCGACGCTTGTCGCAACGCTTCGGCGGATTGCAACTCCGCATCGAGCATATGCTGTGGTGGATTTATTCTATTCCCCGCGATGTCGACCGCAACGTCGAAAAGACGCAGGATTCGCAGAGTTCTCATCAGATCTTCAGGTGGAAAAAGCGCCTCGGCACCGAAACTTTGGTCGAGGAACGCAAACCATAACTCCATCTGGGCTACGATCTGACCCTCGCAGGTGATCGTCCCCTCGATTGCCGCACCCGTGGTACTCTTGTTCTGAACCAGAGCCACAAGCTCGATGCAATCCCCAGGGACTACAACCCGATGGAAGACCGCCTTGGACACTTTGGCCAAAACCGTCTTGCGCGTGAAACCCTCGGGCTCCGATACGAGCAATCCTCCCGTCTGTGCCATCCCCTCGATCATCAACGAATGAGGATAGTGAGGACGGCTTTGCAAGTAATTGTCCAAAGGCTCTTCGCCAAAGGTCACGTTCTTGATCGTGCGAGCCTTGGTGTCTCGCACAAACTCAAGAAATCGGTCGATCCAGAACCAACGCACGGCAGTCGTCCTAAGCCAACTTGGTTTGGACGTAGCGGCATAAGTCGCTGACGGTCAAAAGATCCCCGAAATCCTGAACCCGTGGGTTCGACTCGAACTTCGTCAAGTCCGCCCATGGCATCCGCTTCTTGAGCTCCGACAAACCGTTGGAGTTGACCTTGCCATCCTGGACAAAACTGCTCTGGGTCAAGATGTCCTTGGGGAACAAGTCCTCGGTCTGAATCTTGATTCCGAAAGCCTTTTCCAATTTGAAAACAATGTCCAAAAAGTCGATCGACTCGGCTCCCAAATCTCCGACCATCGTCGCTCCAGGTGTCACATCGCCTTCGTCGACTCCCAATGCATCGACCAACGCAGATTGTACCTTGGAAAAAACCTCTTCATTCACTGACATACCAGCATCCCTCAGAATCAACGAATCCTTGTTCCCTGGTTCCCAAATGGCCTGATGACCTAATAACCCCAGGGTCTCGACAACTAAATACCCGCAATCGGAAAATTTTACCAGCCCAGTGTTCTTAATCGACAGATTTTCAACCGAAACGATCCGCCCAGCACTGAAAATTACTCACTTTGTTCCCGACGCCTCAACGCCCGGAACCGCCAAGCTCGGGAGCCCTAACCAAGCTCCCCAGCGTTTTTCCTGCTCAGGGGTCGGCTTTTCCACCCTTACCAAATTCCAACTCGGCGCAGAATCGACCTGCGGCACGGATGCCAAGTCGAGGCCAAGCTCGAGCATCTTACCACGCCTAGCGACCAACAGAGTCGTCTGCTGTCCGATCTCCAACATTCCTACACGGTCGGTCCACTGCTCGGCCGTGACCCGATATCCACCCAAGGCTACGATCTCATCGCCGACTTGCACCCCAGCTCGACTCCCCGCAAATCCCCGCAGTACTTTGTCGACCTGCGTCCTACCTGCCAGATTGCTCATCTCGAGCCCTATCTGTCCTGCCGTCGCCATCTTGGGAACTCCCGACGAAGCGCCGGACTCCTGGGGTACCTCCTTGGACGACTCGCTGGCCTTCCACATCAATCCGTATGCGTCCAAAAATGGCTGATAATCAAGCTCCTGGGTCGAACCCAACTGCTCGTCGAGCCAATCCCCCAAGGGCTTGCCCCCTAACTCCCGCACGATGTTGGAAAAATCCTCGTTGCTGTAACCCGTGGCGCGATGCCGCTGCCAGAGCAATCGCATGCAATCGTCTAGCGTGTGCTTGTCCTCAGACCCAAGCCGAATCTGGACGTCGAGCAACATCCCAAGAATCGCCCCTTTGACATAGTAACTGACGCGACTGTTGGCGGCGTTCTCATCAGGCCGATAGAACTTGATCCACGAGTCAAAACTGCTGTCGAGCAAATTTTGCACCTGACGGCCAGGCGAGTTCTGGACCGTTTGTATGCTCTTGCTGACCCGCTCGAGATACTCCTTGGGGGTCGATAAGCCCGATCGAACCACAAACAAATCGTCGTAGTAACTGGTCAATCCCTCGGCAATCCATAACTCTTGAATGTACTGCTCCTGATTGTAGTCGTACTTCATGAGCCCCTTGGGCCTGAGCCTGCGGACATTCCAAGTATGAAAAAACTCATGCGATACGAGCCCGAGCCAATCGACATACTTCGAACGCTGCTTTTGGGTCCAACGACTCGCCATGAGCACCGTCGAGTTGTCATGCTCAAGCCCCCCACCAGCTTCGGTCAACAAATTCAAAAACCAATACTGCGGATAAGGCACCTCGCCCCAAAACTCCTGCTCGATCTTGATGATCTTGGCCGCATCGGCCATCGCCTTCTTCGTATCCCAACCCTCGCTCGGAACGGTCGCTAAGTAATGGGGGACACCGGAAATCTCCTGAGCTTGGATGTCGATGCTCCCGAGCACCACGGGACTGTCGACCAACTCGTCAAAGTTCTTCGCCGTCCGCACCCATGGACTTGTCGATAAAACACTTAGCGAAGTCGCAATCTGCCCCCATCCAGCCCTCGGAACGCACTCGAGGACACACCGGCGGTCCAAGCCGTCCTGCGGGATCAAAAAAGTCGCTGCCCCGGTTAGAAACGCAAACTGCTCCTCGATCCAGTTGGTCCGAACTCCCATCTCTCGACCATAAACGGTATACCGCAATGTCACTCTCTGCGTGTTTTCGCAAGACACGACCCAGTGATTCTTATCCGACTTGACACACTTAAGCGGACTCTCCTTGTCAAAGGCCGCTATGCTCTCGACCTGACGAGCATACTCGCGGACCATGTAACTGCCCGGTGTCCAAACCGGCATCATCAACCGCAATTCTTTGGCTCCCTTCGTCGGGTAACTGGCCTCGATCCACACCCGATGCATCGCCGCTTCGTCAAAACGGACCTGGAAATAAACCGAATCGTTGTCCAGCGACTCACCAGCCAACGACTCGCCTGCCAATGCGTCTTGGGCTCTCACGCGATGCTCCGGAATCCAAACCGACAAGCAGCAAGCCACCAAAAGGGCCCTGACGAATCGGTCCATGGGGGAAGTGAAAAAACGAATGGACAACGGGTGCTCAGTAGAAGTTCGCATGGAGCATAGTTTCTCAGGCTCCAACGCGATTGGGAAGACGGCTTCGGAGCCATTGCTTGGTCTGCAAGAGCCTTTTGATCCAAGGCCGCCGAGAGGCTCGCGGCAAATGCCGGTGCTCTAAGCCCTCGAGAATGCGTTGATTTTCAAGGATTTGCTCCGGTCTGAGCGAATCGCGGTCCGGATCGATCACCGATCCGACGTACTGGCCAGGCTCCCGGACCAGAGGAAACGGCAAACAAAATTCGTCCCCATACGAAAACAACTCGCTGTGGACCAGCAAATCCCCCTCAAACCTCGGGTAAACCATCTCCCGGAGAAACACCTGGTCGTGACCCTTGCGAGACCAAAGCCCCCAGCCATCGATCAACGCCTCGATGTCGCGAATCGCCCCACCGCGACACCCCCACATGCCGGCCATGATGAGCACCTGATGCTCGGGATGATCCCGCATCAGGTGTAGCCCCTTGCCGCTCTCGAGCCACTGCTCGACGGCCGTGGCCTCCCTGCGGCTCAGACGCGAATCGGTATCCCGAAAAAGAACCGCATCGAGGGTTGAGTCCCCAGCCGGCAAAAACCTCCAAAACATCCCGTCGACCAAATCGACACGCTGTTTGAAGATCACTTCGGCCCCCAAATCCTCAAGCCTCCGGATCGAATCCGCATCGATCTCCTGCGAGGCATACACCCGGGCTGTCCAGCCCGGATAGATGCTCGGCACGAGCCGAACATTTCGAACCGCACCCTCGATGTACAAAGGATTCGTCCCGTAGAGCGAAAAAGAGATGATGCGCTTTGCCATGGTCGTTTTCACTTCAGCTTTTTCGCAAAGGATCGTTTGCATACTCGATCTGCTCCCAATCCAATTGGGTGGCTGTCCCCAAAGGACGTTCGGGGTAACGGAAGTTGTGGTAATAAAGCTTCACATCCTGCATCTTGAGCGACTCGATCATGCACCGAATCGAACTCTCCATGCAGTGGACCTCGGCGGCCCGCTCCAAAACCAGCCCAAGATGAAAGATGCTCTCGCTGATGTCATTGCCGACAATGGGAAGCTCAATTCGATCGGTTTGGACCCGATAGCCTCGCTCGGGGTCATCGTGCACAAAAGCATATCCGCCCTGGTTCAAGTTCTTGTCGGTGATCAACTTCTTATAGACGCGCTCTTCTTGTTGGTTATCCCGAGCCCAATGGCAGTGACTGTAGCGAATCGAATAAGGAACCTCGGCCTGCAGGTAGAAAAGTGGATCGAAAAAAGTATGCGGATACTTCCTGAGCAGCGGACGCATCGCGCGATGCCCCAAACAAAGGAAATTCTTGGTTCTGTTGCGCCGGAGCGCGCGCTGCACGGCCCGCCCCTCGGATTCCTCGGGCCCGATCTCCACAAGCTCCACGCGAGGCTCGTCGCGGTACATCCAGCGGGTCATCGGTGCATTGCGAGTCTTGCAAAAAACACGGATCTTCCGATCGGCCGACAGATCATCGAGCAGATAGCGGACCAACCCGTTGAAGTGGATCATGTCTCCGAGCCCCAACGTGTGATGGATGAAGATATCTTGTTGTAAATCCAACTCCTCGATCCGACGCGAATGAACATCGAACAGGTTGCGAATACTCAGTTTTACCATGGGATGGGGGTGCCTTGCCGAGGCCAATCGAAGCCAACACAAAGCGTCTATATCAGGTAAAGGGGACGTAAGGCAAGCCGATCCGCATTCGCAATAGCCCGTAACCCGACGCGTAACGACGAGCCCCCTTTTGCTAGCATCGTCCTGGCACCGCCAGTATCCCTAATCTGCTAGGGGCCCAGACGCAGCGTGATTGGGGGCTTGGTTAAATCGCCCAACCGCTTGCGCTGGTTGGCTCACGATGCGACGCACCCGGTGAGCCGCTGGGCGCAAGCCGTGGGCAAAGCGTTAGTCATAGTGCTCTTTACACCACCGGTCAGGTTCGTGTACTGGTAAACCACTATGTACCTACCCGACTCTGGCTCCGAGAACGCTATGACGCAATTCCCCAAACGCCGACGAAAAAAGCGGAGATTCTACTGGGTCGAATTGGGGTTCCTCATCCTCGGACTCATCGGACTCCGCCCCGAAATCCTCACCGAACTTTTTCCAAACCATCGCCCTGCCCCAGCAGCGAATTTTTACAGCCCAGTCCAAACCTTACTCCCAGCCAATTCCGGTTATGACCTATCGGGGCAACCCCTGCTCTCCTACAGCTACCCCCAACCCAATCCCGCTGTTGCTTGGCAAAACCCAGCCTGGAACGCTTACCCTTCCCCCTATCCCCCACAACCCCAACCCAACGCCCCGTATCGGCTTGATCCAAACCTTTACGATGCAAACCGGATCGCCTCAAACCCATCGCAAATGACAAGCCGCTATGCGGCCAATCCGGCTTACCCAAGCCAATACACCACCGGATATCCCCAAAACGTCTACCCCCAAAACGTCTACCCCACCCAACCTGCCGGTCGATCTCCGAGCGGCACCTCCCTGCCTCCAGTGGCTTGGCCCGAGGGCTATCAACCCAATAATTCGAATACCTACCGGCGATGACCCCCGAGTGTCTGTCCTCTGCACCGATCGAGAACTTGGTGCGCCGCGCTGCGTTGGCAAAAGCCCTCCGCGATTTTTTCGATAACCGCGGCTTTGTCGAAGTCCAAACGCCGATCCTATCGCGATTCTCCGTGATCGATCGGCATCTAGATCCCATACGCATCGAAGCCCGCTCGGTAGGTGTCAATGACGATCACTCCTGGTACTTGCAAACCTCCCCAGAGCAATCGATGAAACGACTGCTGGCCAGTGGACTCGGTAGCTGCTACCAACTCGGAAGCGTCTTTCGGTCCTCCGAATTCGGGCAATTCCACAACCCCGAATTCACCATGGCCGAATGGTACGACGTCCATGCCGATCTAGCAGGCGGACTCGAACTGCTCGATGCCCTCCTCCAACGCTTGCTCGATACTCCCAAGGCCGAACATATCCGTTTTGCCCAAGCATTCGAGCAAGCCACTTCGATGAAACTCTTCGATTGCGATCTGCAGACTCTCGGAGAATGGTCTCTGGATCACAAGCTGATCGATCGAGCCGATTGGAGCGACGATTGGGACGATTGGGTCAATCTGATCTTCTCCCTAGTCGTGCAACCATCCCTAGGAATGAAACGACCGGTGATCGTCACCCATTTCCCCGCAACCCAAGCAGCACTTGCGAAACTCGATCCGCATGACCCCCGCACCGCCGAGCGTTTTGAAGCTTTCTACCTCGGCGTTGAGCTAGCCAATGGATACCATGAACTGTGCGACCCAGACGAATTGGCTCGGCGTGCCGCCCTAGCAAACCAACAACGCATCGCCGACGGCAAATTCCCTCTCCCCTTGGAAAACCCTTTGATCGAAGCGATGCGGCTCGGGATCCCCAATTGCTGCGGCTGCGCTCTTGGATTCGATCGAGTGGTCATGCTCGCCTGCCGAGCATCAGGACTCCATGAAGTGATTCCTTTCCCGGTCGATCGTGCCTAGAGCCCCTGCGAATTTGCAATCCTTGCGCGATTGGTTTATCCTCTTGGGCGTTCTCGCATCAGATTTCATCGTAATCGTACTCAGCGAAGCGGTACTCAGTGAAACGGTACTCAGTGAAACGGTACTCGTACTCGATGGTTTACCAATCGCCTTACCACTGGTTTACTCGTTATCTCTTTGAATTCATCCATGACAAAAAATCCTAACCTCGACTTGAGCACCCTGATCCGCGCGATCCCCGATTTCCCCAAGCCGGGCATTCTGTTTCGGGATATCACGCCGCTGCTGGGCAACCCCGTCGCATTCGAAGAAACCATCGAACGCATGGCGGACTTGATTCGCGGCGAGAGGATCGATGCGCTCGTCGCTGCCGAGGCTCGCGGGTTTATCTTCGCGGCTCCCCTAGCGATTGCACTTGGTGCTGCATTTGTGCCTGTCCGCAAACCGGGCAAACTACCCTACGAAACCCATTCGTACTCCTACGATCTTGAATACGGGAGCGACACGCTCCATATGCATACCGACGCGATCCGACCAGGCTCAAGGGTCTGGATCGTCGACGATCTGCTTGCTACCGGCGGAACGGTCGAAGCCTGCACGAAACTTCTGGAAAACTTCCAAGCCAACGTCGTGGGTGCTCTGTTCTGCATCGAACTGGAGTTCCTCGAAGGTCGCCGACGCTTGGCCCCTCACCGTGTCGAAGCCTTGCTCAAGTACTAGCTTCCATCCGCATGAGCCATCCGATGGACAATCCGTACGAGCCACCGGTTGGGGAATTCGGACCGGATAGCGCAGATCCGGATTTCGCCGATAGGGAGCAGATTCGTCGCCGGGTCTCTCGGCCTGGTACGGCTCTTTTGATCATGGGGTCCATCTACTCGGTTTTTCCAGCGATCTATCTTGGGGGGTTACCTCGGGTTCTTGTCCATCGCGTACCAGTCGAAGAATTCCTTGTGGTCGCAGCGTTTTTCTTCACTGCGATCGTGATCGCTGTAGGTGGGGCGAAGATGGCCTTCATGGAGTCCTATTCGATGGCTCGAATAGGGGCTGCTTTAGCCTGCATCCCGCTGATCTCCCCGTTTGTCGTATGGGGGATACCTTTTGGAATCTGGGCCTTGATCGTTCTAAACGATCCGAAAGTCAAAGCGGCTTTCGAGGCTAAAGCTCAAGGGAGCGTTTGATGGGAAAGAATTTTTGGAAACTTTTTGGAAACACAGAGACACAGAGAGCACGGAGAGAAAAACAAGAGGAAGAAGAATAAGAAGAGGGAGTGAAAAGCAAGAAGAAGAGGAGGAGGCCGGAGAGAAAAAAAGAAGAGGACGGAGTGGGAAGCACGAAGAGGGCAGGGTGAAAAAAGGGACATGCTAGCAATGTTGGATGCAGGGCTTTATTTCTAAGCTTGCTCTAAGCTTACGAACCTGCAAGAGTAGGACTCTCGGCCTGTTCCGTCTTACCCAACCCGGATCCATTCGCACAAGCGATGCAGAACCACTCGATGTAGTCTCCAAAACACCTTGCCTTGTAGATATCACCTCCAATGCGTGCTGACCTTGTTAGCGGGCTCTACGATGCTCGGGTGCGCCCGATCGCCAAGCCAAGCGGTAGGACCTTCGCGGATCTCTACCGAGCAACACGACCCGTCCTTACCAAGCGACTCTAAGGAGATATCGCAACAGAATCCCATCGCGGTAGGAGGTCATCATCCCCGTATCGATCAACTCGAATCGATCGTACAGGCACCGGGGCGATTCCTGGTCGAACGGTTGCCGCAAAAATGGAAGAGACGGCTAGAGACCAACAAGTCAGAGGATGCGAGGCGCGAAGAAGCCGTACTAGTGTCCCAAGAATACCTGCGCGAAAACGACTTGGACGATGTTTACATCGATGTTCGACGCTACGAACCAGGCGAGCAATGGGCAAGGCTATACGCCAATGATCGAATCGCACCGATTTGGAAATATACAGGAGGCTCGTTGAGTCTGATCGCCTATTCCCTTTTTCCAGGACGCGCTTTGCATAGAGACGGCTACAACCCTTACACCAATACGCTGAGCATCAATTCCACAAGACCGATTCGATCGCTCCTACAAGCAGGCAATGCCAAGGAGTATCACAAGCACCAAGATTGGCTAGGGACCTACTCGGTGGCCCAACTTTTACCGGTAGTCCCACTGGTTCATAAATGGAATGTCTCGAAAGACGTCATCGGCTATGCTCAAGCCAATGACCGCTGGGCACTCGAAAGAAAGCTTTACCCGTACGTCTACGGCGACTTGGCCGGTTCCGCCGTATCGGAGACGCTGGGTTTTTTTCCTATCGGAAAAGGGGCCACTCAGGTGGTTGCTCCCATCGCTCTGAGGGTCCTTGGTAATGGAGCCGGAAGGCTCACTGGGTTTGCGAAAGTCAATGAACTTGAGGGAGAACGCGAAACCGCAAATGAGATCCCCTAGGATGTCCCTAGGGGGCAAAAGAAACGGGATGCAAAGCCAGATCGTCAACGCCTTGCCAGTACGGTTTTCTTATGCGGCCTTGCGCCCCTGAGCTTTCGAAACCGGCTGCTCGGTCTGTGCATCCGGATCGACGATTCGAAGTGCCGGGGGCAACACGGGAGTCTTGGACCCCAAGAGTTGAATCAGTTCCGAAACCACATTCCGGGAATCCGGAGAGTGGATCCAAAGGCTGACTCCTAACTGCTGAATTCGAGAGATCTGGTTCTCTAGACCGAGTAGTCGATGGGTCCAAAGGGCTGGCCATTGACCGTCCAAGAGCCTTGAGAGTTCTCGCAAATTCGAGGCGCTGAATCCTTGTTCATGCGCAAGGGCCAAGATCGACTCCCGTTCGGTTTTGGAGGCGAGCATCCTCTCTTTGGAGGACTCAATCTCCTTAGCCAACCGAGTCACGTGCGAGGCATCCTCGCGAAAATACGCAGATCGCAATTCGCAAAGAAGGGACTCCCAATCCCTGAGTGTCGCAGAGAACTGATCCAACCAAAGGCCGATCCGAGAAACGATGACAGGTACCATATCCAATTCCGGGGTATGTGGAAACGAAGAGATGTTTCGAAGCTAGGTGCCACGAAACATCTCACTGGTCGATTCGAAGTCTTCTGCGATCCGCAGCGACCTAGAAGTTGTAGCTGACGCCCAAGTCGATACCGTGGAGGTAGTACGACTCGGTGTTGAATTTGTTAACCGGCGAGGTGACCGGTGGAGTGACGATCCCGAACACATCGACGTTGGTGTCGATTTGGCTCGCTGCCATGGCGACTTCCGGTAGAACCACCACGGTGTAGCCGACACCGAGTTGGAAGCGACCGATTTGGTATCGCAACTTCGCATTCATTTCTGGAATGAATGTGAACGCATCGCGAGTCGTCGTTCCAATGTTGCTCGATTGGGTGAACAAACCTCGGTTCTGACGATCTGGCAAGCTAGGCAACGGTGGAATCTGCTCGTAGCTTCCGCTGATGTCGCTCGTCGAAGTCATGTTGCCCATCGCTACCTTACCCATCAATCCCAAGCCGAAACGACCTCGGTTGATGTTCGATTGAAGCCCGATGTGACCTCCATGAAACTCGTTCTTCGTCGAGAACCGATCGAAGATGGTCGTGACGGTCGTGACCGGTGGCGGAGCATCGGTCCATCCATCGACGATTCGGGATCGCAATTGATAGCCCGAATCGAGCCTCAGGAAGGTGTAACCGCCGAGCAAGTCCACTCGATTGCAACGATCCCCCAAGAGCATGGCTCGAAGGTAAAGATCGCCCGAGAATAGATCCAAGTCGTTCAAAACACCGATCTCGCCGACGTTCTTGCCGAAGGGTCCACGATCGAGGTTGACGATGTACGTGTCAGGTTGATTCAGCGAGGTGTTGAAAAAACCAATGCCCGTCGAGTTACCACCGTTGGTGATGACCTGCTCGGAGCTATCGGTGATCAACCCCCAAGCACGTCCACCAACCCCGTAGTTTTGGCAATCATCGAGCCATAGACCAAGATTGGCACGTGCACCGACGAGCATATCGGTTCCGAGCGGGTTGTCGTACCCCCCCAACAAAGGATTCGTTGGAAGTACCGTCGGGCTGCTACCCCCGAGAATCACCGGCGAGTTGGTCAGACCTCGGCCCCACCATAAAAGCGTGTCGGACTCGGCCCACCCGAGTCCACTGCCAGCAGCACCAGGTCCGCAAGCTCCGAAGCCGCAAGCGCCTCCGAGTCCGCTGAGAAGTCCGCCGGATCCACACGACCCACCCGTTCCACAGGAACCAGAGTCGCAAGAGCCACCGAGCCCCAAGTGCCTCGCACCAAATACCTTGCTGCCCATGACCCGAGAGTCACAACCGCTAGAGTCACAGCCCGGAGTCGTGCACCCAGGAGAAGTACAATCCGAACCGCCCCGGACGGCCGGTGCCGTGTAGGCTCCCGTCGCAGGATAAGTCGCAGTCGGATAAGCTCCGCTAGCGACGCGGTCCGATGGGCTCTTCAATGCAGGAGCCTTGACCTCTCCAGCGTCCGAAAGCGATTGACTCGCTCCGGTTTGGGACTTGGAAACGCCCGCCGAATCGGCGATACGTCCTGCACTCGAGCGAGCCGCCTCGCTCAGAGCGTCTTGCCCGAAGGCAAAAGTCGGCCCTACTCCACAAAGAGAGGCCACGATCAAGGTCAGAGTGGATCGATTGATTTTCATATTATATTCTCGCTACGCGTTACCAAGCGCACCTTTCGAATCCTTGGATCGGCCGTTAGAGGCGTCAGCAAGGAAAAAAAACGGACATTAGGAACGATTTTCACAAAATACCCAGTCGTTACAAAATGCTATCTAAAGCCCTTGGACTCCCCCTTCCCTACCCCAACTCCCGCAGAGACTTCCAGGAAAAGTCTCCAAAGTCCTAAACTTGGACTAAATGCTCTCGTTTTGCTGGTTAAAATTGGCCCTGTATGAACGACAAACCGTCCTCCAATCCGGGAAAAGACATCCCGCTGCAACTCCCCTACCGACCGCACGTGGCCGCAGGCTGGAAAATCCCCGGCGTGGGGGCTTACAAGATCAATCAGTGGCTCAAGCAGGCCCAGGCCGTCAACGGCTGGGAAGAAAACCGCAAAGCGCTCAGCGACCCGCAGCTCCGTAAAGAATTCTTGTCCTTGATCTACCGCGCCAAAAGTGGCGAGTCGCTCGAAGCCCTTTTGCCCGAATGCTATTCGCTGGTCCGCGAAGCGGGTCGGCGCAAGATGAATATGCGTCACTACGATGTTCAAATCTTCGGTGGGGTCTGCCTGTATCACGGGTGTATCGCCGAGATGCAGACGGGCGAAGGCAAGACGCTCACGGCAACCCTACCGCTGGTGCTTCACTCGATGCTCGGCAAAGGAGCTCACTTAGCGACCGTCAACGACTACCTAGCCCATCGCGATGCCGATTGGATGCGTCCATTGTTCGACGCGCTGGGACTTAAAGTCGGGATCGTATTGACCGATCACAACCAGGACCAGCGTCGCCAAGCCTACGGCTCGGATGTCACGTATGGCACGGCTAAGGAGTTCGGCTTCGATTTCTTGCGAGACCGATTGCTCATGCGCGCCCAGGGCCGCAACGTGAATGACTTTCTGGGAGCAGGGTCCAACGAGCGCTGGAGTTCGGCAGGTGAGCAACCGGTCCAACGCGGGATGCACTTTGCCTTGGTCGACGAAGCCGACAGCATTCTCATCGACGAAGCCCGCACGCCTTTGATCATCGGATCGCTAGGAGACGAAGCCCGCGAGGCGGTCATCGCATCGTTCCGTTGGGCGGCCGAGCACGTATCGGCATTTGTCTATCAAGAAGACTACACCCTTGAGGAAGACAGTCGCAAAGTCGAGCTGACCTCCAAAGGCCGACAGCACGTCCGAGCCCTTCCCCGACCCGACCAGATACGCACCGTCGCCCTTGTGGATCTTTACGAATACATCGAGCGGGCCATCCGTGTTCTTCGCGACTACCATTTGGATCGCCAATACGTAGTCCGCGATGGTGAGATTGTCATCGTCGATGAATTCACCGGTCGGCTAGCCGAGGGTCGAAAGTGGCGAGACGGGATCCACCAAGCCGTCGAGGCCAGCGCGGGCGTCGAGGTTTCGGTCCCGACGGGCCAAGCGGCCCGGATCACTGTCCAAGACCTATTTCTTCGCTACAAATACCTTGCGGGGATGACCGGTACGGCCGCGACGAGCGCCGGGGAGCTTCGCAAAATCTATCGCACGCCTGTGCTCCAAGTCCCGACGAATCGCCCCCCCCAACGCAAAAAACTTCCAGACATCGTCTGCAAAGACATGATGGAAAAATTCGAACGCATCGTTCAAGAAGTCATCGAGGTGCATTCGATTGGACGCCCTGTGCTCATCGGCACGCGTTCGATCGACAAATCGAATATCCTTGCAAGCATGTTGCGCCAGCAAGGCATGAAAGTTCAAATCCTCAACGCCAATGAAATCGAACGTGAGGCGGAAATCGTCGCACTCGCAGGGGAACAAGGACAAATCACCGTCGCGACCAACATGGCCGGGCGCGGTACGGACGTCAAGCTGCGCGATGAGGTCCGAGCCATCGGAGGCATGATGGTCATCTGTACCGAATTGCACGACGCGGCCCGTATCGACCGCCAGCTCATCGGACGTTGCGGACGCCAGGGGGACCCAGGCACGTACCGTCAATACCTGGCCATGGACGACGACATCCTGCGAAACGGCTTTGGCCTGAAACCCTCCGAGAAATACAAACTCATGGGCGAGCAAGGACGATACAGCGACTCGATGGCACCCCTTTTCCGAAAAGCCCAGCGAAAAGTCGAGCGCAAACACTTCCGAGATCGCATGGCGCTTCTTTATCACGAGAAAGAACGGACTAAAATCCAACGAGACATGGGCCAGGACCCTTATTTGGATACCGCCGAGTAATCGAACCGCTCAGTGAATCGAACCGATGCAGAGATGACCAAAACACAAGAATTCACTGCCATCGATTTAAACCGCGTGAGCCTCCGTCGAGGGGTCCAGCAGATCATCCCTCCCCCAGCATTGCTGCTCCCTCAGTTTTTTCTCGGCCCGGAGAATCAAGCCCTCGAGGAACTCTTTTCCGGGCTCTCGATCGCCGGTTTGAGCTCCCTCTCGCCGGTGGTCCTCTTCGGCCCAAACGCGGCTGGCAAAACCACGCTCGCCCACGAGCTCTTGTGGAGATGGTCGCGCGATGGGAACCAACGCAAACTCACACTCACCAGCGGCACGGAATTCGGACGGGCCTTGCAGCGTGGGATCAAGGCCGACGATATGGCTCGCTTCCGACTGATCCATCGGCAGTGCGACGGACTTCTGATCGATAACCTTCACGAGTTGGCTACCAAGCCTGCGGCGCAAGCCGAACTGATCGCCATCCTCAAGGATGCCGAGGAGGCCTCGCGTTTGGTCGTCGTGACCTGCCCTGAGTTGCCTCGATTGCGTTCGGGAATCCAACCCGGACTGCAAAGCTTGCTCGCCGCAGGGCTGAGCGTTCCGGTCCAAATGCCCGGACCGGCCGCGCGCCGAGCGATCGCCGGAAACCTTCTAGCCGAAATCGCACCGGAAATATCCCAAGAGGACATCCGCAAGTTCTGCTCGCGGATCCAAGACCAGCCGACGGCCGTGCAGCTCAAAGGGCTATTGCACCGTTGGGTCGTGCAGCGCCAAGCCGATTCGCTTGCCAAACTCCCACTGCTAAAAAACGCTTCCCAAAAAACAGCCACCCCTCGTCAATCGGCCCTCAAGCAAATCGAGAAAATCGTCAGCGCAGGGGCCTCGAAAGTCACCTGCAAAGAGCTGCTCAAGCTCGTCGCCAAAGAGTTCCAGCTTTCGCTCGATGCCCTGACTGGACCCTCCCGAAAATCCGGAGTCGTCCGCGCACGGGGCTTGGCCATGCTCATGATGCGACAACTGACGAACGAATCCTTCGAAGCCATCGGCAACCACTTCTCCGGGCGCGATCACACAACCGTCATGCACTCGTGCAAAAAGACCGAAGGGGATCTTGCGATCGACTCCGAACTGAGCCGAATCTATGACCGTATCAAACAGCGGTATCCTTCCAACACGTCGCGCTGATCGAGCATCCATTTCCAGCTACTTCCTTTTTCCAGCTACTTGCTTTCCACTTAAAAATTCCTCATGAAACCAACGACCATGAAACGATCGAGCCTATCGTTACGCAAAGCTTTCTTTTGGGCTCTAGCAAGCTTTACTGCCGCCGGTGGGGCCGGGCTCGGCGCCAAGAGAGCTTGCGGCCAGCAAAGCGCGATGGACCCTGCTCGGTTCGAAAAGTCGGTAGTCGTCGATGGACTGACCCAACCCATGGAGATGGCGATCGCCCCAGACGGGACGATTTATCTGATCGAATTGGCAGGGAAGATCAAAGCGATTGAACCCAAGAGTCGGCAGGTCCAGACCATCGGCTCGTTGAAAGTAACCACCGAGCAAGAGAACGGATTGATCGGCATCGCCTTGGATCCTCGTTTTGCCCAGAACCGCTGGGTATATCTGCAATACTCGCCCCCGGATTTTTCAGGCCAGCACATCAGCCGCTTTACGATCGCCGCCGATGGCTCGCTGGATCTCCAGAGCGAAAAGCTTCTGATGAAGTACCAAGAGCAGCGGCAGGAGTGTTGCCACCATGCGGGCTCTATGGAATTTGGTCCCGATGGCTGTCTGTACATCGGCACCGGGGACAACACCAACCCGTTTGGAGATTCCCAAGGCTTTGCACCGATCGACGAACGCCAAGAGAAAAGTGCCTTTAACGCGCTGCGTACCAGTGCCAACACCAACAGTTACAACGGCAAAATCCTTCGGATTCGCCCCAACGACGATGGGACCTACAGTATCCCCGAAGGGAACCTGTTTCCCAAAGATGGCTCGGCCGGTCATCCGGAGATCTACGTCATGGGATGCCGAAATCCATGGCGATTGAATATCGACCAACGCACCGGATTTCTTTACTGGGGGGATGTCGGGCCCGATGCCGGTGGCGATGGTCCCCGCGGTCCACGCGGGTACGATGAATTCAATCAAGCTCGCAAGGCCGGCTTCTTCGGCTGGCCTCTTTTCATCGGCAACAATCGACCTTATCTCCAAGTCGACTTCAGTTCCGGCGCGATCGGCAATGCATTCGATCCGTCCAAGCCGGTCAACTTTTCGAAGTTCAACACCGGCCTCAAGGAACTCCCACCCGCCCAACCGGCCTGGATCTACTACCCAGGGGGAGAGTCCAAGGAGTTCCCTGCTTTGGGCACCGGAGGCCGCACGGCCTGCGCAGGTCCAACGTATGCCTACGATCCAGATCTGAAATCGCCTACGAAATTCCCAGCTCCGATGGATAAGACCGTCTTTATCTATGAGTGGTCTAGGAATTGGATCGTGGCCGTCAAGCTCGATGATGACTCGAACATCGAGTCGATGGAGCGGTTCATGCCCAACGAAAAATTCATTCGGCCCATCGATTTGCAATTCGACAAAAGCGGTTCGCTCTACGTCATCGAATACGGCGAGACCTGGGGGGTCAATCCCGATGCGAAGCTCGTGCGGGTCGATTACCAAGCCGGCAATCGGACTCCGCAGGCAAGGATTTCGCAAGCCGAAGGTCCAGCCGCCAATCGCGCCGGCAAAGAGCCCCTGACCATTGCGTTTTCCGCCGAGCCCTCGACCGATAAAGACCGCGACCCGTTGCTCTTTACTTGGACCAAAGTCAACTCTGCTGATGCAGCCGATCGCGTGGCCATCGGGACCGGTCCAACGATCGAGCACGTCTTTAAAGAGCCTGGTGTCTACAACATCGAGGTCAAAGTCGAAGATCCGCAAGGAGCATCCACAACGGCGGTTGTACCCGTCATCGTCGGCAATTCCGTCCCGACGATCGCATTTGTCAGTCCCCAAGACGGCGATTTCTTCGACGCGGGCGAAAAGCTTACCTATCAGGTCACCGTGACGGATCAAGAAGATGGTAGTTCCGACGAGAAGGTCCTGAATTCAACCGACTTGGATAATCTCGACGCCTCGGCGCCCGATCGCGTCAGCATCCAAGCCAACCTGTTGGCCGGCGGAACCACGACGGTCAACGAAGAGGCATTGCCCGTGGGCTTAAAGCTCATGCGATCGAGCGATTGTTTCAATTGCCACGCACTCGACCGAGCGATCGTCGGACCCTCCTTCTTGGACATCGCCAACAAATACCGAGGCCAAGCCGCAGCCATGGAGCTATCGATCGAAAGGGTGCTCAAAGGTTCGACCGGGGTATGGGGCAAGGTCGCCATGCTGCCGCATGCTCAGCACACACGACAGGAGGTCACGCAAATGGTCTCTTGGGTCTATGCCGCAGAGCCCGATCCGACAAGCCAAACTATCCGTGGGATGCGTGGCCAAATCGAGCTTGCTCAAAAGCCCGAGAATCATGGCGCGGCGATTCGATTGACGGCTCGCTATGCAGACCTGGGAGCCCCCTCGCTCCCGTCGCTGACCGGATACCAATCGATCGAGTTGAAGCCTCGGCTTCGAGAAGCTGAACGGGCCGACCAGATTGTCCGCATGAGCGAGCTTGCCGGAAACAAAGCCGGTCAGGGTAAGTTCCTCGGGGCGATCGACCACGGGTCGTACTTCGTGATCAAGAACGTGCGGCTCGATCAGGTCCGCTCACTGCAATTCCGCGTTTGCTCGGCTGGCGCCGGTGGGGAGATCTGGGTCCACCAAGGATCGATCGATGGACCGGTGATCGGCAAGATGCGCGTCGATGTCAACGGCGATTGGGATGGCTGGTACGAGCGTTCGATGCCGATCGAGCCGACAGTCGATCGAGCCGATTTGGTTTTCGAGGCGATCAATCCTCAGAATCGCGGCGGATTGATGAATATCGATTCGGTACGTTTCGACCGCTAGAAAAACATTCGAGCCTCCCATTCGGGCTCGTCCCGGCGGAGGCGGAACTAAGCCGCTACGAGCTTCTCGATCAGCGATTGCAAGACCGCTTGGACTTCTCTCGGCGCTTCTTCCATGACGTAATGACCGACGTCTGGAAGCTCATGCGCGATGGCCTTGGGCCAAGCCTTCTGCAATCGCCGCAGGCACTCGGGCCTAAAACACCAGTCCTTCATCCCCCAGACGCAATGGATCGGCAGATGCCCCAACCTGGGCAGCTCCCGCTCGAGCTGGGCAAGGACCTGGTAGGTCCGATGGGAACGACTCAGCGGGATATCCTTGACGAACGTATCGATACCCACTCGATGGGAAGGGGAATCGTACGGTGCAAGCAATCCAGCTTGCACGCTCGGATCGAGGCGAGGCAATCGATCGATCGCCATGCGGGTCGCGGCGAGGGCAAAAGCATTGAGGTACCGCATGGCGAAGCTCCCTAAAACGGGGATGCGGCAGGCTCGGATGCGCCAGGGTACATAAGGGGGTGGAAACGCCCCGGTGTTGAGGACCACGATCCCAGCGATTTTATCGATACGTTTCAGGGCCGCACCCAGGCCGATCGCACCTCCCCAATCGTGAACGACCAGGACGATCCGCTCCAGTTCCAACGCTTCGAACCAACGGACTAGATTGGCAGTGTGTTGCTCTAGGCAATAGTCGTATTGCTGCGGTTTGTCGCTCAAGCCGCACCCGATGTGGTCGACGGCCAGGACCCTGTGAGTCTTCGAAAAATGCTCGGCGATCGATCGGTAGTAAAAGGACCAAGTCGGGTTGCCGTGGACGGCAACGATGCAGGGTTTCCCTGCGGCTCGGCCATCGCTAGGAGCCTCATCGAGGTAGTGCATCCGAAGCGGTTCGGATCCTGCGTGCGAGTCGCGCACGGGTGCATCGAGCTCAAGGTAGTGAGGCTCGAACGCGTAGAGCCTTTTCCAGTCCGCATCGGCTAAAGACATCGAGGAAGGCACCGCGTAGGAGGATAGATTGACGTTGGCCGAATTGGAATGCGGAATGCTCAGGAGACTCGTATGTCTTCGAATTCTCGAAGTTTATAAGGGAAACCGACATAGTCGAGGACTTTGCACAGACCGCGAAGGGCCACGCCAAAGCCATCGGGCCCACTGAAGCCTCCGAACTGCCCTCCCCCTTTGACGTGGGGTTCAAGATCGACAAACAGGCCGGGAATCCCCCGGGCTCGGAGTCGCTCGACGAGTTCTGGATAGCTGGTCATCAGGTCGCGGAAGATCGCTTCGTGCCCCGAATCGCCTAGATTGGCCGGTACAAAGGCCTTGAGGGACTCCTCGTCGACGTGGCTCGATGCGTTGCTGGGCTTTTTGTAGTCTTTGACATGGATCCAGCCCAAGCCAGGTTTCATGGCAAGGTACTCCTCGAAGACTTCGTCGGTCGACATGCCTTGGCATACAAGATTCGCACCGTCGAAAACCAGGACCAGGGCCGGATGGGCCACCGCGCTGTGGACCTTGGCAAGCAGTTTGCCGGTCTGACCGACCAAGTTGGCTTCGACCTCCAAGCCGTAGGTCAGACCGTAGGAGTCGCACAGACGTGTGATTTGACCGATTTGATCGATCGCTTGGGGCAGGTGCGCGTGCGGATCGGACCCTTTGGGATGGTAGAAGGAGAACCCGCGAATGAGTTTGCAATCGAATTGGTTTGCAAGATCGCAAGCTCTTCGTACATCCTTTTGAAGGTAATCCTGGAACGGGACAAAGCGGTTGTTGGTCCCGTCCTCGACGTCCAGGAGTTTGACCTTACCGATCGGCGAGCCAATGCTCGAGACGCTCAGACCGTACTCTTTTTGCAGATTCCGGATGTTCTCGATCCCTTGGGGGTCGAGCTGCATCACATTTTGGATCCCAGCCCCTGTACCCGCGTCGATGAATCGAAGCGTGTAGTAGCGAAGCCCCAGGGCGGCAAAGGCGCAGAACTGCTGCATGGCCGTCTTTTGGTTGGCAGCTTCGTCGGCCAATCCACCCAGGAGCAGGGGAGCAAGGGTCTGGTGTTGCATGATTCGCGTCGGCCCTATGGATAAATGCCCGTTGGATGAATACAAGTTGTTGACTAAACGGATTGAGTGTGCGAGACAGTGATCGTCGAGGTGATCCCGCCGCGTGCTCCCCAGCGACTCTCGAGGGTCGCGCTGCGAGGTTTGACGACCTCGAGGAAGTCATCGAAAATTCGGTTCGTCACGTTTTCGTAGAAAATCCCTTCGTTTCGGAACTTTTGCAGGTAGAGCTTGAGGCTTTTGAGCTCGACGCATTTTCTATCCGGAACGTAGCGGAAAACGAGCGTACCGAAGTCCGGTTGGCCGGTTTTCGGGCAGATCGAAGTGAACTCGGGGCAAAAGATTTCGATGGTATACTCTCGGTCTGGGTAAGAGTTATCGAAGCACTCGAGTTGGTCGGCAAAAGGTGTTCCTGGCACGGTGATGGATTCTGGGGTAAAAACTGGATTGAATCTGGAATGAATTTGCAAAGGCCTCGTCCGGATCGGCTCACAAGGACTTGGAGTATCTTAGCAATCCCCGCAAAATACAACAGATCGAGCCGATTTTGCCTCGCGATTTTTTGGCCTCGCGCTTTACCCAAATGGGGCTCAAGACCGAAGCCTCCAAATTTTTACGCAAGCCTCCGCTGCCAACCCAAGAAACGAGTTGTTGATTGATCAGGATTTCCGAGATTTTCCAGAGCGTTCAGGGAGAAGGGTTCCTCACCGGGACTCCGAGCATCTTCGTTCGCACCAGCGGCTGCAACTTGCGATGCTGGTTCTGCGATACCCGTTACGCTTCCTGGGAACCCGAAGGTGACACCCACAGCATTGAGGATATCCTTCACAAAGTCGATGCTTTTCGGGGCGAGCATGTGGTGATCACCGGCGGTGAGCCGATGATCTTCGAGCCGCTCGGAGAGCTCTGCAAGGAACTCAAGCAGCGGGGTAAGCACATCACGATCGAGACGGCAGGAACACTCGATGGCCAAGTCGATTGCGACCTTTGGTCGATCAGTCCGAAACTGAGCAATTCCAGCCCCATCGATTACATTGGCGATGCCTGGGTTCGCAAGCACGAAGCGGTCCGCTATGCACCTAAGGTCGTCGAATCGCTGATGTCCAAGGGGGATTATCAGTTGAAGTTTGTCGTCGGATCGATCCTCGATGCCGAGGAAGTCCTCGAGTACTTGTCGCATCTGCGAGGCTGGGATCGCCATCGGGTCCTGCTCATGCCCCGAGGGATCCATACCGAGGAGCTCGATATCCAGTTGAGCTGGCTGGCCGACTGGTGCAAAACGCATGATCTGAGGCTGTGCGATCGTCAGCACATCCGTTGGTTTGGCAATCGTCGGGGAACTTAATCGGTGTACCTCATTGGGAACACCTAACCGGAGAGTGTGACTTGGGTACGACACGCGCTTGGCTTTTTGTCCTGCTTCTGATGCCCGTGGCATTGCTGAACTACCTCGATCGCCAAATGATGGCGACGATGCGAGATTCGGTCATCGA
>Ga0208085_1000161_pt1 | contig 25944 bp, 17 predicted proteins | sample LakMenEpi21Jun10_FD_150721 | JGI IMG/M metagenome (GOLD analysis project Ga0208085, IMG submission 150721) | Freshwater microbial communities from Lake Mendota, WI - 21JUN2010 deep hole epilimnion (SPAdes) | ecosystem: Environmental > Aquatic > Freshwater > Lentic | place: Lake Mendota, Madison...
GACATTCGATTTAGCGCCGAGACTTGCAGGTGCCATCGAAAGCAATGGGCAAGGACACGAATGGACTTACGTCTACCGCGGCGATCGAGAGCAATTGATTCAGGCCGCAAAAAGCCTGAGCGCTCAGATCGTCCACGAAGTCCCTTTGAGTTTGGACGACATTTTTGTTTGCAATGTTCAACATTCCTAGAATCCACGAGTCCGTACCATGCAACCGATCATCAAACGTTTGACTTGGGAGTACTTCGCTCGCAATCGCTGGATGTTGCTTTTCCCAATCTTGGCCAACCTTCCTGGATGCCTTATCCTTTTGCCCCTTATGGGGATAAGCGATATCGGTTCTTTCACGGCAACTCGAGAGTTGGTCGCGATCTATCTGATCCTGTTCTTGTGTTTGGTGTTGATTGTCGGCTTTGGCGTGCTAGTGACCCAAGGTAGCCATCGCAGACTGTATTTATTGCCGATATCCACACTTAAAATCGCGAGTTTTTACTATTGGACCGGAGCCTTGCTTGTTGCAGTCCAAGTCGCTGCGATGCTGTGGTTATGGAATGCCCTTCTGCCGATCGATTGGCCGATCGAATGGCCGATCGCCGGTCCTGTTCTATTTGCGGTTGTCTGTTGGGGTGCTTTACAACCGGTTGTACGAGGGGTATCGCACTCGCTCTGGTGGGTCGTCGCGACCCTAGCCATTGTATCGGGGCTGTTTTACTGGTTTCTTCTGCGGCATGGTATACAACCAAAACCCGGTGCAATGATGTCGCCTGATATCCATTATTGGTCGATGATTTCTCTTGCCGATGTCGCGATTGCAACAACAATCCTGTCCATAAGCTATGGGCTGACGATATTGCGAGTCCAATTGGATCGCAGTGGACGGCGGCAGTTATCCTTGCTAGAGCGAATCGAATCAGTATCGGAACGCGTTCAAACTCGATGCACCGTCGGTTCTCGGCAGTTCCGCTCATCCATCGAATCCGTGGAATGGTTTAATTTCCGCGCTGCCAACATCGTGATTCCAGTGCTATCCATCGTCATGGTGGCCTTTGTTTGGTTGTTTGCAATCATCGGTTCATCGATTGCAAGAGATGCCGCCCTGCTCTGTGCAATTCCCATCGGGGGTACAAACTTGGTTGGGAACCTCTTGGTTTTTTTGAGCTTGCTCTGGGCAGCCATCAGTCGCATGGAACAGTCCTTGAGTCCATACAAAGCTCCAGACCACGACCGAAAGAAGATAAACGGAACACCGTTTGGTATCAGTCAGTTCCTTTACACACTCCCGATTTCGTCTACCGACATGGCGCGAGCCTCGCTTAGGTCTTCGGCTTTCGCTTGGGGTATCGGTTTTGGGGTTTTGCTCCTGTCCTTTGTTATTGCAGGTGCGTTGGGCTGGCTTTTGGGAACGGACTTGGTCACCACCATGGGTCTGAAAGTCAGCTTCTGGAAATACGTACTGGCAATTGTCAGCTTCTCGCTAATGATGTCGTTTGTGTTTTCGAATTCCGCGATCTCGGTTGTACCCTCTTTGCTTCGAATCGATCATTGGATTTGGCCGATCCTTGTCATGGCAGCTCTGCTCGCATTTCGCATTCCGCTTGGTCTCTGCTTGTCGGTAGGTTTATGCGTCTTTGTCCTGGTCGCTTTGGTTTATTCAACGATCCAAAGCGTGATCGATAGGGATGCCTCCGTAGGAACGGCGAGCTTGATCTGGTTGGTTGGTATTGGGTTTGCCGTTGGCTTGATGGCCGTATTGAGAAGCGAACTTGGGCCCGTTGGAATGCTTCTGACGGGATCGCTCGTGGGGCTAGTCATGCTTCCTTTTTTCTCAACGGCCGCCGGGCTTCGTCGAGCCCGTACGACGTAGGGATCAACGCTCGCCCCTGGTAGGAGGTTCGGCTGATTCTTTTTCCCATACTTGCCGCCTTGGCGAGAAACTTCTTGCGATCCCTAGGGCTATCCCGAAAGAAGATTTTCTATTCCAATACCAAGGTCACCTTAAGCCAAACGAAGTAACCGCTATGCAACTGACCATCGAAAATTTGAGTAAAACCTATCCCGGGGGGGTTCGAGCCCTCGACCAAGTTTCCTTGACGATTCCTTCGGGGATGTTCGGATTGCTCGGGCCCAACGGGGCCGGCAAATCCACCCTGATGCGAACGTTAGCCACGCTACAGGAAGCCGACTCAGGTCAGGCGACGCTTGAGGGAACACCCCAGGCGGCCCGTATCGACATGCTGAAGGAAAAAAATACCGTCCGCAAGTTGCTCGGGTACTTACCCCAGGAATTTGGGGTTTATCCTCGTACCAGCGCCGTAAAGCTCTTGAGTCATTTGGCTGCCCTCAAGGGGGTCGGTGCCCATAGCAAAGAACGTCTCGAAGTCGTCGATGCGTTGCTCGAACGAGTCAATCTTTCGGAGCATCGTCATAAAGCGGTCAGCAACTACTCCGGGGGGATGCGGCAACGATTCGGGATAGCCCAAGCTCTTCTCGGGGACCCACAGTTGCTGATCGTCGACGAACCGACAGCAGGCTTGGACCCCGGTGAGCGGAATCGTTTCTACAATTTGCTGGCCGAAGTCGGTGAAAACATCATCGTCATCCTTTCGACCCACATCGTTCAGGATGTCAAAGAGCTATGCACCAACATGGCGATCATCGACAAGGGGCGACTCTTGGCCAACGGGGCGCCAGCCGACGCGGAATCCCAACTTGCGGGTAAGGTTTGGTCGATGTCGATGAGCAAGCCGGAGTTGCAGCATCGAAGTTGGAGTTATCCGATTCTTTCCACCAAGCTTGTCGGTGGTTTACCCTCGGTCCGCATCTACAGCGATCAGAGGCCCGAAGGGGATTGGAGGCCGGTCGAACCCGACCTTGAGGATGTCTTTTTTGCCAAGTTATCCGGTACGAAAGCCGGTTGAACGACGCTGGTCTACAAGATCCGACTATCCCTGCGAAGCTGTTCTTTTAAAGCGAATTTCCATGTTTAGAGAATTTTTCCGGTTTGAGGTTTCCTACTGGCTCCGTGGTTGGATGGTCTATATCTTCTTGGCTGTCATCGCTTTGCTTTTTGGTGTCGCGGCCGGGTCCGATGCGATCAGCGTTGCGGGGGTCGGCGGGAATATGCTCCGCAACTCGCCGTATTCGGTCGCTATGTGGTATGCCGGAGCAAGTTTGATCACGGCGTTTATGGCCGCTGCGATTTATGATTCGTCGGCCTCGCGCGATTTCGCGAACAAGATGTCGGATATTCTCTTCAGCAAACCGCTGAGTAAATGGGGCTTTCTTCTGGGCCGATTCAGCGGCGCGACCCTGATCGCACTTGTGCCAGCCCTAGGTATCGGATTGGGAATTCTAGCCGCCCAATTCTTCAACGGAGCGGATACCGAGCGTTGGGGACCGAGCCGATTTTGGCATCATTGGCAACCGTTTCTTGTGTTTGTGATTCCCAACACCCTGGTTTTTGGGGCCTTGGTTTTTGCTGTCGCTAGTGTCACTCGAAACACGCTCTATTCGTTTTTGTCGTTGTTGTTGGTCCTGGTTCTCTATGGGGCTACCCAAGGGATCGCTGGGCAACTCGATTACGAATCCGTTGCAGCTTGGACCGATCCTTTCGGCTCGGCTCCCTTTGAGCAGGCCACGAAGTACTGGACGGTCAACGACAAGAATACTCGATCGATCCCGATGACCCCGCTTCTGATCGGCAATCGCATTTTGTGGTTGGGCATTGCGGCGTTGATATTTTGGGTTGCGGGAAAGCGTTTTCGATTCGAAACTGCCGCGGGAGCAAGCAGGCAGGAAAAACGGACTGCCGCGATGGTCGAATCGGGTTCTCCTGCGGTTGTGCGCTCGGAGCAAACCGCATCGGATGGAGTTGTCTGGCCCAAGGCCCAGCAGACGCATTGGTGGACCCAGTTCCGTTCGACCCTCGCTTCGGATCTCTCGTCGGTGATCTTTAGCAAGACCTTCATCATCATCCTGGGATTTACGTTGATCAACGTCGGGTTTAGCTTGGCATTAGGTTCCGCAGCGCTCTTTGGTAGCTCGTCGTTTCCTGTGACCTACAACGTGGTCGAGCAGGTTTCGGGAAGCTTGTTGATTCTACCACTGGCATTGATCACTTACTTTACTGGGGTGTTGGTTTGGCGAGATCGCGATAGCCGTTTCCATGAGATCCTTGGAGCGACCCCAACTCCCAACAGCGTCTTCACAGCATCGCGATGGATATCGATGTTGATTTTGCTCTTTTCGGTCCTGCTCCTTGGGGTCGGCATCGGTGTGTTTTACCAATGGACGCAAGGCTTCTACCGATTCCAACTCGGCGTGTACTTTCAAGAGCTCATCGGTATTACAGGTATGGGACTCGTGTTTTTGATGGTCGTGAGCTTTTTAGCTCATACCTTTGCGCCCAACAAATACGTCGGCTATGCGTTGTTCGTTTTGTTCGTCATCCTCAACGGACGTATTTGGTCCTTGCTCCGCTGGGAAACCCTTTTGTTTCGGTTCGGTTCGTTGCCTTCGCACACGTATTCGGACATGTTTGGAATCGCTCCGTTTCGACCTGGTCTATTGGCCTTTGGAGCGTATTGGGGACTCGTATCGGTTGTGCTGATTTGGCTCTCGAGTGCGATCATGCACCGAGGGGTACCGAAGCGACTTAGAGAACGCATTGGGATATTTCTCAATGAGATGTCACCGAAGAACATTGCTGTACCTGCGATACTTGGTTGTGCCGCACTCACTATGGCTGGATGGTTGGCCTACCAGACCATGTTTTTGAACCGACTCGTCGGCTCGGGAACTCAGGAACTCATCCAGGCAGACTACGAAAAGACGTATTCGAGCCTCGATCGAATCGCTCAGCCGAAGATCCAATCGATCCAGTACAAGATCGACATCTTTCCAGAGACCCGCAATGTCACGATGCACGCTCTCCAGAGCATTGCCAATAAGAGCGATCAGCCCATCGAGCGTTTCTATCTGAATGTCACACCAGATCTTGATACGCAAATCACGATCCCTCGGGCCAAGATCGAAAAAGACGATGAACGCCTGATGATGCGAACGTATGTGATCGATCCCCCGATGCAACCGGGCGAGACGATCGAAATGGAGTACACGCTCAAGACCAAGACACGGGGAATCGAAAACCAAGTCAGCAACACGCAAGTGGTCCAAAACGGAACGTTTTTCAACAACGCAATCGCCCCCTCGTTCGGTTACGATGAAGCCAGAAGGATCGCCTTGCCAAGACGCCGCAAGTCTTATGGTCTCGAGCCGGTCGATCCTTTGCCCGAATTGCAGCGAGATTGCGATGAAAACTGCAAGATCCACTACATCTCCAAGGATGCCGACTGGGTGAGTGTCGAGACGGTCATCAGTACCTCCGACGATCAAATCGCCGTGGCACCCGGATCGCTTGTCGAAGAATGGAAGGAAGGGAACCGGAACTACTACCGTTACCGAGTCGATCACCCGTCTTTGAATTTCTACTCGTTTATTTCTGCCCGATACGAGGTCGAACGAGGCAAAGTCGGCGACGTCGATACCGAGGTCTATTATCACAAGGATCACGCTTGGAATGTCCCGAAAATGTCCAAGGCGATCGCCGATACGATCGAATACTGCACTCACGAATTCGGGCCTTACAAGCACAAGCAGGCCCGCATCATCGAGTTCCCACGCATAGCAAGCTTTGCACAAGCCTTTCCAGGCACGATGCCTTATTCCGAGTCGATCGGTTTTATCGCCAATTTGGAAAAACCCGATGACATCGATATGGTGACGTACATCGTCGCCCACGAAATGGGACACCAGTGGTGGGCCCACCAGGTCATCGGGGCCAAGGTCCAAGGTGCAACGCTTCTGTCGGAGACGCTGGCGCAGTACACCGCATTGATGGTCATGCGCAAGACCTATGGCGACGACATGATGCATAAATTCTTCCGCTACGAAATGGACCGATATCTCCGATCCCGGGGTTCCGAGCAGCTCAAGGAGCGACCCTTGATGAATGTCGAATTGAACCAAGGTTACATCCATTACCAGAAAGGTGGTTTGGCTCTTTACTACCTTGCTGAGATGATCGGCGAACAACGGATCAATGCCGCCTTGAAGCAGATCATCGACCAGTATGCTTACCAAGGCCCACCTTACCCGAACGCTTATGCGTTGGTCGATCGGTTGCGAGAGCAGACCCCCGAAGAGTTGCGATACCTCATTACCGATCTATTCGAGGAGATCACTTTGTTTGAGAACAAGACTCTCGATGCGGTCGCCGAGAAACAGGCCGACGGCAAGTACTTGGTCAGGCTAAAGGTCGAATGCGGGAAAAAGAAAGCCGATGCCAAGGGTGTAGAGGAGGTCGTTGCTATGAATGATTTTCTTGAGATTGGGGCTTATGCGAAGCCCGAGTCAGGCAAAAGATACGGGAAGTTGTTGCATCGCGAACGCGTGCAGCTCGAAGGCGGAAAGCATGAATTGGAGTTCGTCGTCGACGAATTGCCTTATCAAGCGGGTGTCGATCCAAGGAATTTGTTGATCGATTTGGTCCCGGCTGATAACCTCAGGAAAGTGACGCTCCGATAGACGGATCGGACGGATCGGACTGATCGGACTGATCGGACTGATCGGACTGATCGGACTGATCGGACTGATCGGACTGATCGGACTGATCGGACGGATCGGACGGATCGGTCAGATTTGAGGGATGTTGGCAACCGAACGGACGACGAAATGAGCGCCTTGGGCTAGGAAACTCTCGGCGATGCGATCGAGTCTGATTCGCAAATCTTCAGGATCTAGCAACTCGCACTCCGATTTGCTTAGTCCCAATGCGTTGCCCGTTTGGGCCACGGCAATCGTCCAACAGCCCGCATGCAATCCCGATTGGATCCCTGCGATCGAATCGTCGACGATCGCTATCTTGGACATCGGATAGATCCCGAGCTTTTCGGCAGCTCGGTAGATCTGCCAAGGTGCCGGTCGTCCGGCGGCGACTTCGTCGGAACATACCGTCACCTGGGGGGTGTAGCCTTGGGCATTGGCCAAGGGTTCGACCACGTCCATCAATTCCCGGGTGTAGCCGGTCGTCGAACCGATCCGGAGCCCCCGCTGGCTCAATTCGCGGATCGCTTGGGAAACCCCTGGAATCAGCTCGGAGTGTTTGCTCAACACGCTCTTTTGCAGTGGCAAGAAACTCGAGTACAAATCCTCGACATCTTCTTGGCTCGATGGCCTTCCGAACCGCTTTTGCCACAATCCTTGGATGCGATCGATGCTGAGCATCGCGCGAATATGATCGATCTTGGCCTGACCCATCGGTCCTCTGGCCTCGGCTTCGCTCACCTGGATTCCTAACTGCTCGAATACCGCTTGAAAAACTTGCACCGGTGCGAGACTTCCGTAGTCGATCGTCGTGCCGGCCCAGTCCAGGAGTATGCCTTGGAGGTTCTCGATGGCAAAGGATGCCGCTGTGGATCGCCAGATGGGGTTCATTCGGTTCTTCTTTTGTTGGTTTTGATTAAAACTTACGGACCGACGCTGGCGCGTCGGGAGGAACGATTGGGGACAATCGTTCTACCAAGGGTGACGCTGACGCGTCGGAGGGAACGATTGGGGACAATCGTTCTACCAAGGGTGACGCTGGTGCGTTGGGGGGAACGATTGGGGACAATCGTTCTACCAAGGGTGACGCTGACGCGTTGGAAGGAACGATTGGGGACAATCGTTCTACCAAGGGTGACGCTGGCGCGTCGGAGGGGAACGATTAAGGACATTCGCTGTCCCAACGTTGCCAAGCGTCTTGGGCTAGTCCGAACGAAAGGGTCATGCCATTTCCTCCGAGTCCTGTGAATATCCTTACCCCGGGCGCAACGACTTGTTCGTAGACCAAGCCTTCGGAATACTTGGCGTAGATTCCCTGCCAACGCGCTTGGAGCTCCCAGGTAGGAATTTGGATGATCTTCCGGAGTTCCCGGAGAATCAGCGTATCGATATCGCAGGTGTCGAACGGTTCGATTTCATCACCGTATTGGTGCGAATCCCCGAGGACGACTTGGCCCAAGTGGTTTTGTGAGGCCATCACGTGAATGCCAAGCCTATCGAGTTCGGGGGCCTCGGCGGCAATTCTCTGTTGCAAAGCGCTAAGGGTCGGACAGTTTCGGAAATTCGGGTAATGCCTTAGAGTCAGTCCTCCTGCAAGATGCGGGCCTATGCGATACGCGTCCGGTTGCTCAATGGTCCTCATCATGTGGAGCTTGCAGGCTCGAATAGGAACACCTCGGTACGCCTCTGGGAACAAGCTTGCGAAATCGTCTCCTGAGCAGATCACGATTTGATCGAACGGATTCGAACTACCATCGGCCGTGCGGATCGAGCCGCTTTCCACGTGGGTCACGGCGGTCGAAAAGTGGAAATCGACGTCGTAGGTTCGATGTAGCCAATTCGGGATGGAACGAACGGCCGAGGTTGGGTCGACGCAGCATTCGGTTTGGCTCCAAAGACTGCCGAGCAAGCCGAAGGGATTGGCTGCTGGCGACTTGGCGAGCGTTTCTTTTTGGTCGAGCAATCGCAGGTGTTCCCCGCGTGGACCGTGTCGGTGCTCGGCGTAGTATTCCTGGAGGACTTGCCACTCGTCGGGTTGATGCGCCAGGTGCAAAGAGCCGCAGGGTTGGATCCAGAAACCGGCTTTTTGTGAAGCTTCGAGCCAACGCTCTCGGGAATTCATCGCGATGGTTTGGATCGAATCGGGTTGGCCGATGACCCAGACCATCCCGAAATTGCGGATTGAGGCCCCGGAGGCGCGGGAGGATCGATCGAAAACCGTGACGCGGTAGCCTTGTTGTGAGGCAACCCAGGCGTGAGCAAGTCCGGCGATGCCTGCCCCGACAATCGCTAGGCGTTTGGCCTGTGCCTTGGGTTTGTTTTCCATGCGAATGACTCACATCGATCCGAGAGAGTTTATACCGTTACGGTCCGTTTCTCGGAGAGCCGTTTGTTTCCGGCTGCATCGACTGCTTCGATCTGAATCTCGTAAACACCCGAGGCCAGATCGACTTGCAGGCGCGTATCGGAGAGTCCAGATCGCAATGGGGTCAGGGGACCGCCGCTGGTTCCTACCAAGACATTGTACCGAGCGCCGGGGGCCGATGCTGACCAGACGGTTCGCAGTTGGCCGTTGCTACCGACAAGTGAGATGAAGGAAAACGGATCCAAGTGGTCCTTCAAATTCAAGAATCGTTTCTCCATGGAGCTGGAAAAACCATTGCCTGAACGGGTCGAGAGGGAGAGCAAATGCGTTCCATCAGGGATGATTCCAAAGAGGTCGGAAAAGACTTCATCGGTGATCGTAAAGGAGCCATCGTTGGTAACAAATTGTGAGATGTCGAGACGATCCGAACCGTTGAGGGATGCGAAAAGGGATCGCGTGTTGCCGAGGATTCGACCGGTAACGGTTCGATCGGCGGTGATGCCGGAGTTTCCGCCCGACTCGACCATCGCGAGATCTCCGATGGGATCGACGCGACCGGAGGCCGAGGTATTCAGGTGGTCGATCACGATGAGCACATCGAGGGGCGAAATAGTCCCGTCGCGATCGACATCGAAATCGAGGACGTAGGTTCCACCACCTGTGTTGATGCCATTGATCAGTACCAAAACATCGAGTGGGGAGACCGACGTGTCTCGATCGGTGTCCATGGCAGAGACCCAGTTCTCGTTCGACCTCGTTTCGGGCGTTACAGCGATGGCAAAACTGGCAGTGCCGAGGATTTCGCCGGCCGCTTTGGCTGTGAGTTTCATGGTGTAACTGCCTGCATTGGCAAAGCTCACCTCGGGGATCGACAAGTTGGTCGGTCCGGACAGATTTCGGTCGACGGTCCCGTCCCCATCGAGATCGATTTCGTATTGGAGGATTTGCGGAGCATTGTTCAGGCCCGTTACGGAGGCTTGGAGCGTGTATTTTTGTTTTGCCAAAAGCAGGTTGTTGCCGGTGATCTGGACCGTCGCTCGAGGGGCCGGGTTTAGGACCGGAAGGTTTCCTGAGTTGTACGAAAGTCCGGCTGCATTGGTGCCTACCGCGGCGGTTTTGGAACCTGTAACGAACACCTCATAGAGTCCGTCGACGAGGAATCCTTGGTTGTCGACGAGTGAGCCGGTGAACACGAGATCGACGACCGATTTGCCATCGATTAGGGATCGCGTTGCGATGTAGGGAACCGCGACGAATCCGACATCTTTCTTGACGACGCTGATCGCATCGGGAGCGAAGGTTCCGAGTTCTGCATCCCAACCGAGCCGAACGTTTTTGATGCGTTCGGAAAGGGGTTGCCCTGTCGCGTCGGAAATCGAGATGACTTCAGGTCGGTTGGCGATATTGACCCTCAGGGAGCGGGTCAGGACTGGGGGAGGGTTGAGGGACGCATCGGTCAGTCGCACGGTGACATCGTAGAACGGTTTGAGTTCGAAGTTCAGAGGCGACCCGGCCTTGAGTCGCAGCAGGGAGTTGACGATCTCAAAGGAACCGGCGTCGGGGCCTTCGAGTGTCAATTCATTGCTTCCTGTCGAATCGTCGATAACGGCGATGGTCGCGACGGTTTGACCGGGAGAGAGGCCGTTGGTCTCGTTGATTTGGGTCACTGCGCCGTTGAGTCGCAGATCGACCGGTGGTTCGTTGACATCGCCGATGTTGAGCGTGAAAGTGGACTGAGCATCTGGGATCCCAGGGAAGGCCGCATCGTCGACTTGGACGACGACGCGGTAGCTTGTTTTGGTTTCAAAATCCAAGGGGGTTGCGGATTGGAATTGGAGTTGGTTGCCGACGATTTGGAAGAAGCTCGCATCGAGTCCTAGTCCCAGCGAGAAAACGTTGTTGCCGAGTGCATCATCGGAAGCTGAAAAATTCGCAACTCGAATTGCGGTGTTGACCGGGGTTGTCTCAGGGAGTGGGTTGACGACGTTGGAAAAGACGATTCCGGTCGGCTTCTCGTTGACATCTCCGATCGCTAGATCGAATACGACGCTTGCATCTGGAGTCGAACCGAGAGTGGGATCATCGGCAGAGACGGTGACTCGGTAGACGCCTTTGGTTTCGAAATCCAGGGGCGAGGCGCTTTGGAATTTCAGTTCGTTTCCGGTGAGGCTAAAGTGGGCAGCATCGGGACCCGAGAGGGATAGTGTGTTTGTGCCGAGGGCATCGTCGATGACCGAGACGGTCGCCACGGTAATCGGTAGGATCACGACGGTGGTTTCGGAGATTGGAACAAGGTCTTTGAAGCCAACGCCCGAGGGGGCTTCGTTGAGATCTCTGAGCGTCACGAGGATGGAGGCGGTGCCTGAGAGTGGGGGGCTGGCTTTATCCCGGACCACGACAGGAACGCTGATGACGGGTCTGGTTTCGTGATCGAGCAATTCGGGGGAGGCGACGGAGATCCGACCGGTGTTCTCATCGATGCTGAACATTCCGGCGGGGGCACCGGCCCCGAGTTGGTAGAACAGTTGTCCGTTGATTCCAGCGTCGGGATCCGAGGCGAGCACGGTTGTGACAAGGGTCCCGATCGGAGCATTCTCATCGATCGTGGCGTTCCCATTTTGGGCGCTTGGGGCTTCGTTGCGATCGAGGTTGACGAGCTTGATGAATTTCCTAGCCGAGCCGGGGATGGCAAGCGAGTCGCGGGCTTCGACTTCGAGGTTGAGTTCTTTGGTGGTTTCAAAATCCCAAGGCGCGTTGCCGGTGTAGCGGATTTCGCCGGTGATTTGATCGATGCTGAAGGGTCCGGAGTTGCTTGTGAAGCGATAGGTCAGGGATTGACCGGCGTCTGGGTCGCTTGCGAGGACCGTCGCAACGACGGAGTTTGCAGCCGGATTTTCCTGGATATTAAATTGTGAGGAGAGGATTTCCGGGGGAAGGTTTTGTTTGTAACCGAACGTCAGGTCCCGGAGGTGTTCCGAGCGGGTGACGGTCAGCGGTGTGGTCGAATTGGGGGTGATTGGGATGAGGTTTCCAGGGTAATTCGCGACGGTCAATCGGTAGGTGCCGGTGGGGACTTCATCGATACGAAAGCTACCATCTGCGGCCGAGTTGGTTTGGAATTCGGGGTAGGAGTATCGAAGTTTGTCGAAGGGTCCAAAGGGGCTCGAATCGGTCGGAGTAGTATCGGTGTAGATGATTGCGTATTTGATATCGGCGTTGGGGCGAGTAAAGCCGATGGTTTGTCGAGCCGTGCCGATCAGCGGACTGGTCTGTCGGACACCGAGCGACTGATTGTTCTTGTCGAAGATTTCGATGCGGCCGTAAGAAGGTCTGAGGGTTTCGGCGGCGATCGCTTCGATGGAGATTGCGTTGGCTTCGCGATAGAACATGACCTTGAGTCGACTGCCGTCGTCGTACCAGGGGATCCCTTCGCTGGAGAGGACTCGGATGGGGTTGCCGGCATTGTCGTTTGTCTGAGTGGTGCGGACGGCAAAACCGATATTTTTATTGTTGGAATTTGCCACGGTCAGGGTGGCGTTTGGAAAGGCGTTGGCGAGTTCTGCGCCGAGCGTTTGTTGAGCGGCGATGACATCGATCGTGGTGCTATCGCGCAGGCCGTTGTCGTTGCGGTCGGCAAAGACCGTGACGTTGGCGATGGGTGAATCGCTGGGTGTGATCTGCCCATCGCGATCGGCATCGATTCTGGTTTGGCCGAGAAAACCGCCGCCGAAATTGTAGGTTCCTACGTGGTTGGTCGCGCGGCCAGAGTAGACCAATGGGCGCGGGTCTCCGAAGGTACCGTAGGTAAACCGGTATTTGGAATTCGCGTTGAGGTTGTCTTCGATGGTCGTGCCGCAGACCCAGTCTTCTGTCGCGTAACCTGAAGAGCTACCGAGTCGGGCGACGTAGCCGATGTTTTCTTGGACGGTGTAGTTGCTACCTGCGGGGTATTGATGATCGGTCGTCAGGTGGGAGAAGGTGATTCGTCCGTAGGACCAACCGGGGGAGGAAAAGCCCATCATGGCGACTGAATCGTAGGTGGTCCAAAGATCGGCTCCGTTATCCAATGAGCCGTCGTCGTTGAGGTCGTAGTCACGACCTGCGACCGGCTTGCTCGAAGCGCCGATGAGCAGAAACGACTGCGATCCGCTGATGAAGGAGAGTCGATCCGAGTTGCTCCACGCATCGGACCATCGTCCCTCGGGCAAGCCCGAGAAGCCAGTGCTTGTGCTAGCGAGCCGAGCCGATAGCGGGTCGATTTGGTAGGGGGTATCGAATTGAGTGACGGTTAAAAAACCGTTGGCACCGAAGGTCAGGTTGGACAGATCGATCAGGCTGTGGAGGTGTCCGGGTCCGCCGGAGACAGCGCCCCAGCCTTCTACGACGGCAAAGTACGTGCCATCGGGGATTGTCGAATTTGGGGCGCCTCGGAGTTCAACGTATTGGTCCTTATCGCGATCTCCGAACAAGGGATCATCTTGGATCTCGCTGATGAACATCGCTGGGATGCCGAAGGCGAGGACTTTGCGGGACTCGAGGGCTTCGACAAGCGGTCGTCGTCGCCGGGCCTTGGATTCTTGCCGGTTCTTAGATTTTCGTTGGGAGTCGAAGAGTTTTTTTGCCAATGCCGAGAGGCGGACCGAGAAGGAATTGCGCATGGTAAAAGGTCGGAGTGGGAAAAGATCCGCAAAGGAAATCGAACGTTAAGTTTGGTGTGTGTGTTCGAGGAGCAATATAACGATTTTGACGACGGAAATAAATTCGAATCCTAGGAATTCGATGGGGTCCGTCTAGATCGCCGATGGGGTTGATGGACTGGTATTCGGGATAGAAAAATAGCCGAGCAGTGCGCCAGCGATCGCGCTTGTCAGGTGTCCGTCCCAGGAAACGTGGGGACCGACCGTCGGCAGGACGCCTGAGAGGAGCGTACCCCCGTAGAGAAATCCAACGAGCATAGCGGCTAACGCGGGTCCGAATCGGCCTTGGCGAAACCCTGCGGCCATCAGGTAGGCGATCAGTCCGTAGATCAGTCCGCTTGCTCCGACGTGCACGGCAGGTCTTCCGAAAATCCAGAGCAGGAGGCCTCCGAGGAGGACGATCTGCAGGACGGTTGCCCAGGCTTTTGGTTGGGTGGCCAGCAGGAGAGCCAGCAGGACCATCACGGGTAGGAAGTTGCTCAGCAGGTGTCCTAGATTTGCGTGCAGAAACGGTGAAAAGAGGATACCCCAAATACCCTGGATTTCTCGCGGGATGATTCCCCAGCGGTTGAAGTCACCTGGCAGGATCCGATCGGCGATGAAAACGAGCCAAAGGGTAGCGGCGAAGACTCCGAGCCTTGCGCCGGAGAGTTTGATTTGATCGAGGCGAGAGGTTTCCACGTCGTCGGTTCCCGGTGGGTCGGTCAGAGGCTTTGAAGTTGCGCTAATCGCATGTTTCGGAGTTTCAATCGATGTTTTACCTGGATTTTCGTACTCGTACTCGAAGATACGGCATCGAGTACGATAAAAGTCAAAACATCGCAGCTTCAAAAGTCAGAAGCAGGGGTAGTCGTTCGGTTAAGTATAACGATACCGTAGGATTAGGAAGGCCGATGGCGCATAATGGTGGCGAACGATCCGATCGTCCCCACACCTCTTGTTGGCGGCACTTGAACATGAGTCCATCGAGCGACCGAAATTTTCTATTTGCGTTGGTTGCTTACCAGAATGGCTATGTCACGATGGAGCAGTTCTTCGAGGCATCGCAGGTTTGGAATCGCGATCCGAAGCTCGACATTGGCAGCATACTTGTCGAGCGAAAGTTTCTCGACGAGGTCGAGCGGTACAACATTCAGGGGATTGTCGAGGACCGATTGCGTCGTCAGGGGGGCTTGGACAATAGCCTGAGTTTTGTCGTTGAGAACGGGAGCATGCCTGAGGGTCAGGATCTGCCGGAGGATTGGCAAAAGAGGATCGAGCAGATCACGAATATCATCCCAGAGGGAATGGGTTCTAGGCGGGCAATGGGTGCGGGACGGGATTTGAAAGATCTGAATAAGCCGTCGAGTCCATCGATTCACCGTTACGTCTTCCGCAAGCCCATCGGTGAGGGGGGGCAAGGAATTGTATGGGAGGTCGACGACACGGAGCTTGGGCGGCGCATTGCGTTGAAGCGGGTTCATCCCAAGCATGCCAACGATCCGTTGCACAGTCGGATGCTCATTGAGGAGTCTCGCAACACCGGTCGGTTGGACCATGCTGGGATCGTCCCGGTGTACGATTTAGGGCAGGACGATGAGGGGAATCCGTTTTTCACGATGCAGTTGATACGTGGCGAGAAGTTGTCTGACCGGGTCAAGGCGATCCGTTATGAGGTACTTGACCGCGATGCGATGGTCAATCAGTTCCGCCCGTTGCTCCGGCATTTGATCGCTGCGTGCAATGCATTGCAGTATGCTTATGACAAGTTCAAAGTGATCCACCGCGACGTCAAGCCTGAGAACATCATGGTCAATCGTTATGGCGAGACGGTGGTGATGGATTGGGGGATGGGCAAAGCGGTCGAGGATGCATCGCAGCTTGACGAGGCCTCCTCGATACTTTTTGTTCCGGTGTCAGAAACGGCAGGTGGGGTCGATAAGACGCTGGTCGGTTCGGTCAAGGGAACGTTGGGATATTTGAGTCCGGAGCAAGCTCAGGCGATGAACACGGCGTTGGATCATCGGACGGACATCTATGGGCTTGGAGCGACGTTGTATCGGGTTTTAACCGGCACGGTGCCTTACAGTGGCACGAATCCTCAGGAGACGCTCGGGCGTGCCAAGCGCAATCAGTTTGTACGTCCTCGGGATCATAATTCGAGGGTGCCGCGAGAGCTCGAAGCGATTTGTCTCAAGGCGATGGCGACATTGCCTTCCGAACGTTATCAGAAGGCTACGGACTTGGGTAAGGACTTGGAGAATTGGCTCGAGGGAGAGCCCATCAGTGTGGTGCCCGACCATCTATTTCGCAAGGCCGAGCGATGGCTTCGCAAGCATGCCAAGGGTGTGATCGCTAGTTTGCTTTTGTTGAGTTTGACGGCCGCTGCGTTACTGTGGGCAACGGTTGCTATTTCTAGAGAAAAGACGATAGTGGAGAATCTCAATCAGAATCTTAGTTCTGAGCGGGAAAAGACGGATAAAAGTCGGAGGCAATCTTCGGATATGCTGGATCAGCTCGTCGGCTATGTCTTTGATGATAGATTGTCTCAGGTGCCCGGTTCGTATGAATTGCGCAAAGACATTCTTACGAATTTTGTCAGCAAAATCGATGATGCGAATTACGGTTATCTTAGGGAGAATCCTGAAGACTGGAATTTAAAGCTAGACCTCGTCAGGATCCTCACGCGACTTGCTAATTTGCAAAGAGTGCAGGAGCCAGAGCAAGCTCAGTTGCAATGGGACAAAGTGGATGGTCTGATTGCATCTGCAAAGGGTGTTTCCGACAGAAACCTGGAACGAACGAATTGGCAGTTGGCCGAGGCGGATTCGAAACTCTATTATTCAGAATTTCAATTCGAGGTGAAACAGGATTTCGATCGTGCGCAGGCTTTGTGTGACGAAGCGTTAGAGATCTCTGGTGAAATCATACGGAGGGATGGGGTCGATGATGAATTTCGTTTGCTACAAGCCCGCGCAATCTTGTTGAAATCGACTCTGTTTAATGAACAGAAACGGTACAAGGAGTCGCTTGATCAAACGCAATCTGCGATAAGAATTCTCGATGAAGTCCTTGGCGATTTATTGACTAAGCAATCACTTTCGGAACAGGAGGAGAGAAATCTTCAAGAGCATGTCATGGCAACACTCGTCTACATGTTAGGTTTGCAGCATCGGTGTGAAAGCCTCCAAGGGCTCGATCGGCGTTCCGAGCTAGAGCAGGCACTTGTCGAGGGGGTGGGTGTTTCCAAAAGAGCCCTCGTAAACCCGATTGCAAAGACCGACGCATCGAGATTTGCGTTAGCGAATCTCACCAAGTTGATTTCTATTGCCTCCAAAGACGGACGTTTGGACCAAGCGGATGCCTACTACAAAGATGCCTGTTGGTGGGTTGAGCAAAACCTTGGAAATACGGACCTAGCTGATCTCGTTTTGACTTTGGAGATTGTGCGCGCGAAGACGCTTTCGTCTACCGATGTGTCTGCGGGGGAAGCGAGTTTGGGTAGGGCATCGCAAATGATTGAATCCATGCGCCCTAGCTTCACAGAAGATAGACGTGCAATTTTGGAAGTGTTTTTAGGACAAGAGATTGACTACCTCGATGCGAAACTCGCCCTTGCGTCAGCCAAGGGCGAGCAGCAAGTGGTAGAAGAGATACGTCGGAAGCTTGCCGAGATCAAGCAGCGACAAGAGCAGATCCTACAGGAGTGAAGGCATTAGCTGTTCGTGTGCTGATCGAGGCCTGGGGCTCCATGCTAATTGCGAGATGGAACTCTCTTTTTGGTCAAAACGGTAACGGTCAGCCCGATAACCAGATCGCTAAGAGTGGTTCCTTTTTTGAGGAGCCTAGCGCGTTTTGCAAAAAGGGTATGAATGACCAGTTTCCCAATTTGTTTGTCACTGTCGTGGAGTTCAAAATGGACTTGAAATCCATCGACCGCGATCGAATAGCCAAAATCGCCGACCACTCGTGGAGAGATGGTTGTGATGGGAATCTCGATACCATCAGGAAACGGATTCGCATCACCGATTTCAACGCTCGGCGCTTTGGTATCCACCTCCGTGCCGGGCTGGGTGCCTATCAACCGAATGGGGACCGAAGGGATGTCCATGCCAACCCTAGACTTTTTCTTGACTGGACCCTTGGTGCCCTTCTTTTTGGTGCTAACTTTTTTCGAGCTGACTTCCTTGGTCTGGGTCTTGATGACCGCTACTTTTTTCTTGGCCATGAGCGTTCTTCGGTGTGCTTTCCAATGGGGGCTTTTGCCCGTTAGTTTTTAAGCTGTGACTTGGCTTTCGGACCGAGAGCCTGACTTAGGTACACAGCCTCAGCAATCCGCCTTATTCTAAAGGTCGAGTGTGCACCGATGTTGCGAATGAAATCATCGATTTTCAAAAAAACGCAAATTGCTCCCGCGATTCGGGGCAATCGCCCTGCCCCATTCTTGGGGGATCTGGACGTCTGGGGTATACTTTTGCAACGGTTTTACATCCCTAGGAAGAGATATGCAAATCCAACGAAATCCCACACGAAGTGTCCGCGTCGGCTCGATCACGATCGGATCGGGGCACCCTATCGCAGTCCAGAGCATGACGGCGACCCATACGACCGATGTTCCAGCGACGGTCGGTTTGGTCAACGACCTGCACCGAGCCGGTGCCGATGTCGTGCGTATCGCGGTCGATAGCGATAAGGATGCGGCTGCCTTGGCCGAGATCCGAAAGCAGACCCAAGCGAACCTCTCGGTCGACCTGCAGGAAAACTACCGGCTAGTGACGCAAGTCGCTCCGCATGTCAACAAGGTTCGCTACAACCCAGGGCATCTGTACCATCACGAGAAGTCGAAGGCTTGGCAGGATAAAGTCAAGTTCATCATCGAGGCTGCGGCGGCCAACGACTGCGCGGTTCGAATCGGCGTCAACTGCGGTTCGGTCGATCCGGCGATCAAGGACAAATTCGATCCTCATGATTCGATCGGACCGATGCTCGCAAGTGCCACCGAGCATTGCGAATTGCTCGACTCGATCGGTTTTGACCGATACGTCGTGTCGTTGAAAGATTCCGATCCGTCGAAAGTCGTCGAGGTCAATCAGCGCTTCGCCCTGCTCCGCCCCGATGTCCCATTGCACTTAGGGGTCACCGAAGCGGGTTTGCCTCCCGACGGGATCATCAAGACTCGGATCGCATTCGAGCAGCTCATCGGAAGGGGCATCGGCGATACGATCCGTGTGTCGTTGACGGTTCCGAATTCGCAAAAGCCTATGGAGATCCAAGTGGGTCGGCAGATCGTCGAGGATATCTATGCCGGTCGGCTTCGATCGGTCGTGGCGCTCGATCCCTCCAAGCTCAACATTATCTCCTGTCCGAGTTGTTCGCGGGTCGAGAACGAGGCTTTTGTCGAGCTGGCTCAGCAGGTCAAGGAGATGACGACTTATGCCAAAGACTATGCGATAACGATTGCGGTCATGGGATGCCGGGTCAACGGACCGGGCGAAACCGACGATGCGGATCTCGGGTTATGGTGTGGACCGGCGAAGGTCAATCTCAAGAGACGGAGCGAACCGATAGGGGCGTTTGGTTATGACGAGATCTTGCCCAAACTGCGCCAAGAACTCGACGCGTTGATTGCCCAACAAAAGACCTCCAACGTATCGTAAGTCCCCCAGCGCATGAGTTCAAATTCCGGAAGCGTCGATCGAAACGGTCCATCCGAGGATCGCCGAGCGTTGACTGAAGCGACGACTTGGGTCGTCAAAGTCGGCTCACGTTCACTGACCGACGAGAGCGGTCGGCTCGATCTCGATCAGGTCGGCAATTTGGCCAACCAGCTCGTGGCCCTCCAGGAGCTCGGCAAGCGGGTCGTTTTGGTCTCGAGCGGAGCGGTTGCAAGCGGCATGGGTAAGCTTGGTCTGAAGTCACGGCCGAGCGATCTTGCGACGCTGCAAGCCGTCGCGGCCATCGGCCAGGCGCACCTGATCCAGGTTTACGAAAAGACATTTGCGACCCATTCGAAGCATGCCGCACAGATTTTGCTCACGGCCGCCGAACTCGATGACCGGGTCGCTTACTTGAATGTTCGCAACACGCTAACACGGTTGCTTGAGCTCGGAGCGATACCGATCATCAACGAAAACGATTCGGTGGCCGTCGACGAGTTGAAGACGACATTCGGCGACAACGATCGACTAGCGGGAATGGTCGCCGGGCTGCTTTATGACAGCGCCTTGGTGATCCTCAGCGACGTCCATGGGCTCTACGATCGAGATCCGCAAGACCCACAAGCCGTCGTTTTATCGAGTGTTGCCAAGATCGACGAGAGCATTGAAGAGCTGGTGCGGGATCGCAAGACGGGGATCAGCAAAGGGGGAATGGCCAGCAAGCTATCGACGGCCAAGTTCTTGACGCACAGCGGCCAGGCCGCCGCGATCGCTTGGGGGCGTGAGCCAGACATTTTGGTCCGGTTGGCCCATGGCCAGCGGCTTGGAACCCTTTTTTTGCCGCAGTCGAAATCGCTGGTTTCACGCAAGCGTTGGATCGGGTTTTCGACCCAGCCGAGCGGCAGCATTCGGGTCGATCCAGGTGCCAGTGCGGCGATCCGAGGTGGCTCATGCAGTTTGTTGGCCATCGGGGTCCTGGAGGTCACTGGCGATTTTGGAAAAGGGGACATTGTCGCGTTGGTAGACGCTACGGGAACTGAGATCGCCAGGGGTTTGAGCAATTACAATTCCCAGCAAGTGAAGATGATTCGCGGATGCCATTCGGATCGGATCGCCCAGATCCTGGGCCAATGCCCTTACGAAGAGATCATCCATCGAGACAACTTGACGGTAATGTAGCACCCGGGGATGTAGCACCCGGTAATGTAGAACCCAGGGATGTAGCACCCAGGAAAACGCAATTTTAAGATGCAGCAAGCCGACTTTGGCGATACGAGATCGAATTGGAAGCAACGCGAGGAGGCTTTGCTTGCCAGCTATGCGATGCATTCGTGCGATGCTCAGGGGCGAGAGCATCCGGAGCCCGAGCACCCTTATCGCGGTCCGTTCCAAAGGGACCGAGATCGGATTCTCCATGCGTCGGCCTTCCGCCGCTTGAGCGGCAAGATGCAGGTCTTTACTGGGGATATGGGAGATTACCATCGCACCAGGTTGACCCATACCCACGAAGTTGCATCGTTAGCCAGAACGATTGGACGAAGCTTGCGGCTCAACGAAGACCTCATTGAGGCCATGGCGTTGCTTCACGACATCGGCCATCCGCCTTTTGGGCATTGTGGCGAGGATGTGCTTAAGGAATGTTTGAGGGACTCGGGAGGTTTTTCGCACAATCGATTCGCGTTGGACCTGGTGACTCGGATCGAGCAGCGCTACACCGATTACTCGGGGCTCAATCTGACCTTTGAGGTCCTCTCTGGGCAGCGGTTTCGGAGTCACAAGCAGGATTCGGAGTCGCAGATGCTAGAGATCCAGGTCGTCGATGCGGCCGACAGCATCGCTTATGACTCGCATGACCTCGACGATGCGCTCAAGCTTGGGCTTTTGGAGTGGGGGCAGCTCGATGGCCTCGATCTGGTTCAGAGGGCCAAGCGAACGGTACGGTTTGACGATGTTCAACCCTCTTTGCGGCGAGCCTTGTTGGTGCATACCTTGCTCGATCTTCAGATGGGGGATTTTTTGCAGCATTCGAGTCGGTTGCTCGGGGGGCTCGGTCAGCTCCGTTCGCAGGAGGTGTGCAAGGCCGGGGTATCGCTTGGAATGAGTCCGAGGATCGAGCAGGAGAAGCGGCAGCTTGAGGGATTTTTGTTCGAGCATGTGTACCGCCATCCGAGGCTCGTGGAGGTCCGTCAGGGGGCCGCGATGAGGCTCAGGCAGTTGTATAGGTTGCTAGTGGGGCATCCGGAGCGATTGCCCACGAGGGTCCGGGGCTGGGTTTTGGACTGGGGGATCGAGCGAGCCACTGGGGCTTATTTGGCAGGGATGACCGACCGATTTTGCGACGAGCAGTATTTGTTGCTCGTGGAGATGGGCCGGCCGTGCGGAGTCGACTGGAGTTAGCTTTCCGGTCATCTTGACGCCTAAGGGGTTTTTAGGGGCCCTTGTGGTCGGCTTGAATTGGGGAATCTCCCCCATAAGTGTTTTTCTCACCGAATTGGGACTGTGTTATCGGTCCATTTTTCGATAGTTTGAATAGGGATTTCATCATTCATTGATGTGGATACCTCGATCGTTTTCTTGTCATTCGTTTTTCTTGAAGGGTCGTTCTGATGGTCAAGCATAGGTTTTCGGTACGCTCGAACCAAAAGGGGTTCACGTTGGTCGAGCTTTTGGTGGTCATCGCCATCATTGGCATATTGGTTGGATTGTTGTTGCCGGCCGTACAAGCGGCACGTGAGGCTGCGCGTCGGATGCAGTGTTCGAACAATCTCAAGCAGCAGGGTTTGGCCATCCAGACGCACCATGACGGGTTCAAGTACTTTCCTCCTGGTGGATTAAATCCCTGGGGAACCGTTGGGAGTTGGGCGACTCATATTTTGCCTTACATTGAGCAAGGTACTTTGGCGGCTCAGAATACGACGAACAATGTCGATATACTTCGATATCGAGGGGGGCCGACGGTGTTTTTCTGTCCGACCCGAAGAGGACCAGAATCGAACATCTCTCAAGGTGGTCGATACTTGATGGATTACGCGGCAGCGACCCCTGCGGACCGTCCTAACAGTTGGGATCAATTTTGGTATGGTGACACGTGGGGATTGACCTGGGACAAGGCTCCTTACAGTGGTGTCATTGCGCGTGGAGGAGTCGATGCGACGGGGAAGTACATCGGTGCGAAATCGAAGATGGCCAACATCACCGATGGCACGAGCAACACGATGGTTATCGGTGAGAAGCAGTTGAATCCAACGCGATACAAGACCGGGGATTGGCACGACGATGCGGGGTGGGCCGACGGTTGGGATCCGGACGTGGTGCGGTATACGGGCTTTGCGCCGAATTCAGACCGCTTGTACGACAACCAGGGGGGCTGGGAGGGGTATCGTTTTGGCAGTGCTCACACCAGCGGCATGAACATTTTGTTGGCTGACGGCAGTGTTCGATTCTTGGGTTTTACCGTCGATTTGAACATCTTCAATCGGCTTGGCCATCGCGAAGATGGCGGTACGATTCCTGACGATTACTGATCTTGCTGTTGGTGCAGATCGAGTTTATGGGTTAGGGACAAGCTGGCGAAACTTCTCTTGGTCGACCTCGAGGATTTCGCCTAGGGTGCCTGCGACGAACCGTTTGCCATCGATGCCGTCTTGTTCCCAGGCGAAGATGTTTGCGGATTGGCCTGGAACGAGCGGTTTGGTATCGAACTTGAGTTTGTAGGGTTTTTTATCTCGGGAGGAGACGAACAAGCTTTCGACATCGCTGGCATTGAGATTGGAGAGTTCAACGCTGGGTCGTGATTTGATGAAGGCTTTGAGTTCCGCTTCATCTTTGGGTCCTCGACCGGCATTGGAGCTGATGAATCGACCGTACATAACGGCCAGCGGTTTGAGGTTGGAGGATTCGGTCTGTGAGAACGACTCGGTCCGTTCGCAGCCTAGGGAAAGCGAATAAGACAGGATCGCAAGGGTTATCAGAAAACGGTTTCGATTCATGGCTATAGATCCTGGGTGGGACGGGTGTGGCGTGTTGGTTAGAGCTTTATGGGATTGTACAGCAAACTTGGCGTTGAGTCCTAAGGCGTTGACGGGAACAGAGCAAGGATTCGGCTACCTCATCGCGTGGGGCTTCTGGGCTTTGAACCACGGAACACACGGAACACACGGAAACGGATCGCCTCTCGGTCTGTAAAATGGGTCTGCGACCCGTTTTTGGATGAACATGATCGAGTCGTCACGTACACGCACGGCCTCGGAGGGCCATGCTACGGTTGGAAAAAAGCGGGGACGCACCCAGGGCGGCGCTTCGCTTTGCCTTGTGCTATCTCATGATACCCCTTTGGGGCGTGGGAAATGAGAAAACTCGGGGACGGTCCGTCTCCATCATCGCGTTATCACCCCACCGCGTGGGGACTGTCCCCGGTTTTTTGTCCCCGATTTCTTGTCATTGCTAGCTATGGATTCTGCGGCAATCGCTGTCACATGTCACGATTCAGGGTATTTCGCTAGGTTCATGGCCCTGCCCCTTGATTTTGTATCGATCGCGTCCGATACTCTCCTCAACACACTCGCCGCACCCCTCGCCGATAGAGCCCTAAGCTCTTTGGATGACGTGCATCAAGGGCGAGTTATTTTTTTTCACTCTTCCTATTTGCGATTAGCGAATGAGGAGATGCCTCTATGAGCCAGCCATACCGTAAAGGTTGGCTATCCTATGCCGACCAAGTCCAGCTTCTACAGCATCGCGGGCTGGTTGTATCGGACCTTCGCAAAGCAGAGCAGTTTTTATCTCACCTCAACTACTATCGATTTAGCGGATATTGCTTAGCCTTTGAATCGCAACGTCACACTTTTGTAGCTGGAACAACATTCGAGCAGATCGTCGACGCTTATCAATTTGATCTCGGATTGCGAGACTTAGTTACCGAAGCTTTGGAAATCATCGAAGTTGATTTGCGAGCTGCTATCGCTTACTTTTTCGGTCAACGATATGGCGCGTTCGGTCATACGGTTGCCACAAATTTCTATGTAGGATTTGGGCACACCGACTGGTTGCTGCGACTCCAAGAAGAGGCGAATCGATCGAGCGAACTTTTCGTTACCCACTTCCAGCAGGCCTACGTCGAATTCCCCGATCTTCCTGTTTGGATGGTAACGGAGGTGATGTCGTTTGGCGGCTTGTCGAAGATGTTTATGGGGATGAGTCGCCGCGATCAAAAAGTGATTTCAAATCGCTATGGTTTACAGCCGATCATCCTTCAAAGTTGGATGCACCATTTTGTCTATGTACGAAATCTTTGCGCACACCATTCACGGGTATGGGATCGCGTTTGGGCAATCAAGCCTACATTGCCATACGGCAAAGATTGGGCTGCACCAAACTTGCGTAGCAACCGACATCTGCTTGCAACATTGATGCTCCTGAGGTATTGGCTAAAGCGAATTCCGGCCGCCAATCGTTTTGCGTCGAACTGGAAGATTCGGGTGGAGCAACATTTGCAATCGCCACCGGCTGTCGCATCCCCCGACACTCGAATGGGACTAACGCAATCTTGGATGTCGAATCCGATTTGGAAGTAAGGGACCTTGGTGTTGCCACTTCGAAATAAATTGGCAAGGGTCAGTCCCCGGCTTCTTTTCATGGAATGTCTTCGGCGATTTCGTTTAACCCGTAGCCAGCGGCGAGGGAATTAACCAAGCCCCCGTAGGACGCTGCGTTTGGGCTCTGATCAGACCAGGAACGCGTCGTCCATCGCGCGGGGACTGTCCCCGGTTTCTTGTCTTTGAACCACGGAACACACGGAACACACGGAAACGGATCGCCGAGCGCCTTTCGGTCTGTAAAATGGGTCTGCGACCCGTTTCTGGATAAACGTGATTGAATCGTCCCCTACACGCACGGCCTCGGAGGGCCATGCTACGGTTGGAAAAAACCCGGAGACGGTCCGTCACCATCACATTATCAAATGTATCCAGGCGATTTCGTTGAACCCGTAGCCAACGGCGAGGGAATTAACCAAGCCCCCGTAGGACGCTGCGTTTGGGCTCTGATTGGATCAGGAACGCCTCATTTATCCCGCGGGGACTGTCCCCGGTTTCTTGTCAGTTGAAAAGCTTCAAAATGTCCTGCACCTTTTGAGCTGCTTCTTTTGTTTTCTCAAGATGCGCCATGATTGTTTTCCACGGGTTTTTCTCATATCTCGAGAGTCCAATATCAACATTTCCAACTTCATCGACAAGAGCTTTTGGGAACTCGTATTTGAAGACTTTGGACGACTTCTCGCCAGAGATCCCTCCTACCCCAATCGTATGTCGGTCTAATTTCGAACACCACAGTACATTGCCATCTTTGTCTGAAAGAATTACAACCCACATCGCCCCGTAGCCAAGTAGTGCATGTTGATTGGAAAGACTCGCCTTTCCAGTGATAACCCCAGTGTTGGAAACCTTACACTCAACTGTCGTGTAGAAACCAGATGCTAGTTTCTCACGCACCTTGTCGGCCAGGGGGAAATCGGCTGGGAGACCTGATTTCGCGATTGTAGCCGAGAGTAAGCGTACAGGCACCTCAGGTAGATTTGCTGAAGCTCAGGCTTGCTGATATGCCCAAGGTCTGTTAACGGCTCTAGATGGATGCTGCGGTTTATAGC
>Ga0208085_1000163_pt1 | contig 25775 bp, 20 predicted proteins | sample LakMenEpi21Jun10_FD_150721 | JGI IMG/M metagenome (GOLD analysis project Ga0208085, IMG submission 150721) | Freshwater microbial communities from Lake Mendota, WI - 21JUN2010 deep hole epilimnion (SPAdes) | ecosystem: Environmental > Aquatic > Freshwater > Lentic | place: Lake Mendota, Madison...
GGCACCGAGAGCACGCGATCCGTCCGAACTCGTGTTGACCTAAGCTCGTACATTCACTACAACCAGAAAAGTCAATTGACATGCCTTAGGCAGGTTTTGACAGAAGGCTCCGTAGCCAAGTGGCTAAGGCAGCGGATTGCAAATCCGCCACGCGTGGGTTCAACTCCCACCGGAGCCTCTTTCTTTTTTTCGGCCATCCGAATCTTCCCAAGCCCCCCGCCCATGCACGCGAGCAACTACCCTTTGCGGGCCCAAATCGTGATTCCTGCTAGGTTGGCTTCGACCAGACTCGCGGAAAAACTGCTCCTTGCCGAGTCCGGCAAACCCCTGATCGCCCACACGTTCCAAGCCGCTCAGAGGAGCCGATTAGCAAATGGTGTCATTCTGGCCGTAGACCACCCGAGGTTGGCCCAAGTCGCTCAACAAATTGGGGCCGATTGGGTGATGACCGACCCACAGGCTGCAAGCGGTACAGACCGAGTTGCCGAGGTCGCTCGGGCCCGCCCCGAAGTGGATTTGTTTGTCAACGTTCAGGGAGATGAGCCCGAGATCGCCGGGGAATCAATCGATTTTTTGATCGAACTCTTGGCAGGGGCGCCCCATGCGATGATAGGGACTCTCGCAACCCCGATTCGCCATCGTAAAGATCTTCAAGATCCTGCATGCGTCAAAGTGGTTCGATCCCATGCGGGAATGGCGTTGTATTTTAGCCGATCGGTCATCCCCTATCCCCGTGACGGGTTCCCCGGGTCCGACGGGCTCCCTGAGTCGGAATCGGGCCTGTTAGCCCCCTCGGTTCCTTTTTCGCCCACCGACCCCCAGTCCGGTTCAAACACCTATTTGCAGCACTTGGGAATCTACGCGTATCGCAGGGACTTCCTGGTCAACCTCGACAAGTTAGCCCCAAGCGAACTCGAGCGCATCGAGAAGCTCGAGCAGTTGCGATTCCTTCAAGCAGGCCATCAAATCGCCGTCGGGGTCATCCCAAAAGCTCCGCGGGGGATCGACACTCGCGAGGATTACGACGCTTTCTTAGCTAGACAGAAAAACTTATAACGTGACAATCCGTCGGTTTGGCCTTAGAATACCCTCGCAGCGATTCTGACTGCTTGAGAAATATTGATCCCAGGTAACACCACCGACTGCCAAGGCGCATGAGCACAGTACAATCCGATCCAACCACTTTGGCCAATAACTCGCAGACAGTCGCCGATAGCATTGAATCTGCAAAGGTTGCCGCACGCGTAGCGGCAGAGAACAAGGGCCAGGAGATCGTCCTCTTGGATTTATCCAAGCAAACGAGCATTTTCGATTGCTTTTTGATCGTCACGGGGACCTCCCGACGCCAGCTCCATGCGATTGCCGAAGAGATCGACCGCGAGTTAAAGAAGCTAGGGGAAGTCCGCCTGAAGATGTCCGGCTACAACGAAAGCCAATGGATCGCGATCGACTACGGCGGGATTATCGTCCATTTGTTCGACGAAGAGCACCGTCGCTACTATGACCTTGAGGGCCTATGGGGAGACTCCCAGAGGATCGACCTCGAGCCAGTTCTCCTATCGACCGGGGCTCGTCCTACTCCTGGCCTCTAATCTCCGCTAACCATTCTGGCCTCTGGAGTTTGATCCACCGATGGCGATTTCGCTAGTCTATCTTCTTTGGTCGATTCCCGTCTTGCTGGCCGTAAGTCTGGTGATGGCCGCAACGCGCCATGAACGATGGGACTTGATCTGCAAACAAGCCATCAGTAGTGCGATCTGGACGCTTTCATTTCTCGGTGCAATCGCCCTGGGGCTTGCCATCGCGATGTGGTGGATCGGCACGAATTGAATTCGGCTCCACGAGACGTTAGGATTAAGCTTCTCAGGTCCTACCGCCATTTACTGGGAATCGCATCATGCCTTTGTACGAGTACCGCTGTCAAGATTGCAAACGGGAATCGGAACTGCTTGTCAGGACTTTAGAGTCCGAGCCGGAATGTCCACAATGCGGTTCGGTCCGCATGGATAAATTGCTAAGCGTCATCGGCGCGCCGGTCGTGGGTTCTGGATCCAAGACGCGCCAAAGCGAGTCGGAGACCTGCGGCAAACCACAATGCGCTCGGGGTTGTATGTTCGGGAACTAGACATCATGCTTCGGATCTCAAGTCTGGTTTGGTTGCTCTTGCTTCTTGTCGTGATCACCGGGTGCCGTGGCTGCACAAGCCAGGAGGACTCCGAAAAGCTCACCGAAAAAGAGAAGCAAAAAAGAAAGCTGCGGTTGGTAGCCGACGAGCTTCGCACGCTACCTTTCTCCAAAGAGATCGTCGGCAACTCGGTCAAACCAGGGCATTGGTATCAAACCCGCCAAAAGCTCAAGGCCAACCAAAATGACGAGTCGCTCACGGCATCGCTCTACGAAGTCGATCGCAACGATCGAGCGACGAGTCTATGGCCTGAAGGTCTTGCACTTGGGTTCGAGCGCGACGTCTCGCTGACCAAAGGCCAGGAGAAGACGATCGAAATGAAGGTCCTTCAGACCGACGTGCCAGCTTCGGAACAGACCGCGACCAATTCGCCACTGAACAATCAACTCTCGATCTTCACACGATACGCACAACGCGGACTCGGCTCCCCATTGCTCGACGAAAGGTTCCTGCTCAAGCTCCTCAAAGAGTACCAGTATGACATGCTCATATTGAGCCGAGATGTTTCCCGCCAAGTCTTCTGGCGAGGCTTGGACTGTGTGGTTTGGCCACAGTACGAACCGGATATGAAATTCAAAGTCATGCCCCATCGGATCATCGATATCTCAGAAGAAGAAATGGCCGAAGCGATTCCTTCTCAACTGCTTACCATGACCAGTGTCTCGCATATCGTCCTGAACGATGTGTCGCTGAGCATTTTGCCTCAAGACCAACAGGATGCGATCCTCGATTGGCTCCATTTCGGAGGGACCATCATCATCAACGGTCCCGATGCGATCGCCGGGGTCGAAACCTCGTTCCTCAAACCCTATGCACCGATCCAAAACACCTCGTCCGGCGAACTTTCTCCAGACCAACTCCTGCTGCTCAACGATAGGGATTCCTGGTGCCTGCGCTACCATCTTGCCGACCAAGCGATTCCATTGAAAGCCAACAAACCGATTCCGATCCTCCAGGGGCAAATCGATTCGGGTAGCGCCTGGATCGAGAATCTCGAGGGACTCGTCGCCGAACGTTTGGTCGGCCAAGGTCGCATCGTGATGACCAGCTTTCCTATGAACGACTCGGCCTTCGTAAACTGGCCATCCTACTCGGCCTTGATCCACAATGCCGTCCTGCGCAAACCGGCTCGCGATGTGAAAATCGGCTCCGATCTGGACAACCCTCGCAAGTTGGTCTACCAAATCGCTGTTGCTGCAAACGACAACACAAGCCCTGCGGAACGACGAGCCGCAATGGAATTCGAGCGAAGTTCGAATTTCAATACACGCTTGCGCCTCTGGGCCAGAGATCTTGATTTTACCACCCAAAGCCCCAATCCCCTCAAACCCATGATGGAGGTGGCTGCACCGAAATCATCGAGTTTTGGGGCTTGGAATAGCAACGCGATTGTCGGCAAGGGAGCTAACGACTACTTGAAAAAACTCTCAGGAATCTCCGTCCCGAACCTAAGTACGATCCTCAAGTGGCTCTGCGCGTATCTGATCGTTCTGGTTCCCGTCAATTGGTTATTCTTCAGGCTGATCCGAAGGCTCGAACTGGCTTGGGTTGCCGCGCCGCTGATCGCCATCGCCGGAGTCTTTGTGATCGCCAAAGCGGTGCAACTGGACGTCGGATTTTCGCGCAGCGAAACGTCGGTGGCTTTGGTGGAAATACACAACCATCACCCTCGCGCACTTCTGTCCTCATTTCATGCCCTTTACTCTTCGCTGACGACCAATTACCAAGTCATTTATCCCGAGGGCCAAGGGGTCGTGAGCCCGACGCCCCAGCATCGCTCGCGCAGTGTGGCGGCCCGAGGCAAACTCCTGCCCTATCGAATCGCCGACTCCAAAGGGACTGGCTTCCAGGCCTTCCCCGTCCTCTCGAATACCACCGGCTTGCTCCAGAGTGAAGAGGTCATCGCGCTCGGTGGAGGAGTCTCCTGGACGATCGACCCAGTAAGCAGTGGGTATAAACTCACCAATGGATCGAACCATACGCTGCGCGATGTGGTCTTGATCGGTTTTGCAACCACAGGCGAGCTCAAGCGAGCCGAGGTCGGAACGGTCCGTGCAGGCGATGCGGCCAGTGGCCAAATCCAAGTGCCCCCTGAGTCATCTGCCTTTTCCTGGAAGACCACCGAGACCGACCCCGACCGGATGAAGCTCCAAGCCTTGGTCGAAGAAATCCTCGCGAAATATCCACTGCAGCGCGATGAATGGATCGCCGTAGGATGGACCGATGCGGAACTATCCAAGCTTCAAATCGCCCCGACGACTCTTCAACGTCGCTCCAACACACTTCTGCTGATGCACGCTCAGACCGGATCGCTGGGGCCCGTGGAGCACGATCTGCGGCTCATGCCCCCAATGCCCGAAGAATCCGATGAGTTGTGATTCCTAATTCGCCGCAATCCGACCGAGTCCGAGGAAGGTTGGCTCCTTCGCCGACCGGAGCTCAGCACCTGGGCAACGCGCGCACGTTCTTGATCGCCTGGTTGCACGCCCGAAGCTCTAACGGCGAGTTGCTCATGAGGGTCGAGGACCTCGACACCCCCCGGACCAAGTCCTGGGCGAACCAACAAGCGATCGATGACCTCCGTTGGCTGGGAATCGACTGGGACCAAACCGCACCCTTGCAATCCTCTCGAACCGATCGCTACCTCGATGCTCTCGACGAACTCAAGCGACAAGAGCTAGTCTATCCGTGTACTTGCAGCCGCACGCAAATCGAAGCTTGTTCGTCGGCACCTCACGAATCGTTCCTCGATGGGGTTGTCTATCCCGGTAGCTGCGCTGAGCGTTCGGCGATGGACGCTTGTAAGCTCGACGCTCAAGGAGACCGCTACGCTTGGCGGTTTCGCTTCAGCCCCGGAACCATGCAGTGGATCGACGATTATCTAGGTCCCCAGCAGCTCGATGCCAAAGTGTCCCTTGGGGATTTCATCGTAGCTCGGAATTATGGGCCACCTGCCTACCAACTCGCCGTGACGGTCGATGATCATGAGCAAGAGATCAACCATGTCGTTCGGGGAGACGATCTTGTCTATAGCACCTATCGGCAACTGGCGATCTACCGAGCCTTAGGGTGGGAGCCTCCGGGTTGGCTTCATGTCCCGTTGGTGGTGGGCCCCGATGGCAAGCGGCTTGCCAAACGGCATGGTGATTCCCGCTTGTCCTACTGGCGAGAGCACGGCATAAGGCCCGAGCAAATCATCGGCTTGCTAGCTAGGTCGCTGCGATTGACTCAGACCGATGCGCCGATCGGGATTAAGGACGTGCTTTCGATTGCGCAAAACAAAGAGCGATGGTGGCTCGAAATCCCCAAGGGGCCTTGGGTTTTTGACCAAGACCAGACCGACCCGAGCGCGTAGGGGTCCGTCGGCTTCTCGAGCCTAGATGCCGGCTAGATTTGTGCGCCGAAGACCTTCAACGAAGCCAGTGCGTCTTGCGTTCGGAGTCTTCTGAGCAATCGAGTCTCAGGGCATACGCAAGTGTTGTAGAGGATCTCCTGGCCGAGGCTTGCAAGCCCACGGTAGGGCCGCATCTCGAAGCGTTCTGAGTCTTGCTTGGGCAACCCAGCATTCCATTCGGCTAGTATTTTGTCTCGCTCGACAGGATGGGAGGGATAAGCTCTTCGGAGGGTCGTTCGATCGAGCAGCTCGCAGATTGGGGGGTTGGCGACCAAGAGTCGATCGGCTTCCAGGAGCTGTGGCATCCAGCGGTAAAAGAACCAGAGCATCAGAGAGCATCCATGGATACCGTCGGCATCGGGATCAAAAAGCAGGATGATTCTTGTAAAGCGGCATTTTTCGATATCGAAATCGTCTGCGAATCCGGCTCCAAGTGTTTCGATCAGTTGTTCGAACAACGCGTTCGACTCGACCTTTGCACGCGTCGCTTTCCATGCATTCATCGGCTTGCCCTGCATCGCTAAGACCGATTGGAATTGGCCGTTACAAACGCGTTCGACAGCACTCGCTGCCGATTCGCCTTCGACCAAGAACAACTCCTGAGCCGTTGGCTCAGCGTCGGATGAAACGCCGTTTGCCTTTGGGGGTTGCGTCATTACAAGTCCTTTGCATCGGAGTCAGGGAGGATTCAGCAATAGAAGAAGGCCGGGTCTGGAATCAGACCCGGCCTTCGTTGAATCTAAGTTGTTGATTGGTCGACCGGCCTGTTGAATCTTGGGAATTATTCCCAGGAGCACAAACAGGGTGTGTGCCGAACTAGCTTTTCGCAATTACTCGCGGGGGCGAATGGCGCCGGTCAAACCGCTGTAGTCGACTCGGTCGTCGTTGTGCCACAGGGGCTGTCCGAGTTCTACACGACGTCGAAGAACTTCGATCTTCTCTTGCGAGCCAGCCGGTGCATCGGTGGGCAAGAACTTTCCATCAGCGATAGGATCGAAGTCCTCATCGTGACCGTACTTGAGAATGGCTTCGAAAACATTTTTGCAAAGATTGCTCATACTGTCTGGAACCTTTTGAGTGAGATTCATCAGATACGGGCTCCCGGCCGCGCTTCTGGGTTAAGTTGTATCGGATTATTCGTACTGGAAATGCAAAGTCAAGCAAAATAAAACCACATTTTCATCGGCTTTTCGCTGGACCTGAACACCAAGGGCTCTGGGGAAACGCTAACGGGAAAACCGACTGCAAGGACTCACAGAACGAGGTGGCACAAGCCACCAAGGAGGCCCTTTCTAAGGGGGCTATTCCCCCCTTGGGCTATTTCGCCTTCGAAGTCCGCTTTGAAAGCGGGCTAGGGCCGAGGGTTCTGAGGTGGCGCTGAAGAAAATAGAATTTTTTGACGCATCGGACCATTCAGGGGTGAACGAACGGCAATCCCCAGACGTCTAACGGATGACCAACCCACGGATTCTCGACGAGCCTCGATGGCTTGCCGATCGACCAAAGCGATGGAGTATAATCCTACGAAGCGAATGCCCTTAAGGATCCTGAGCTTCAGCGATTCCATGTGGGCTGCTGGTCGAATCGATGCCCGAGAGACCTCGCGATCCAAACCCCCTTTGCATCCTCATCGGAGTACCCAAAACTAGTGCGCACGGACGAACGATCCCAAAGTTTGACCAACGAAAAAGGAGTACTTGCCAGACTCCTTCTCCCCAACGATTTCGTCTCGGACGATCCCTTCGATGAGCTCAAGGGGCTTGCAGACACCGCCGGAATCGAGGTCTGTGGCACCATCTTCCAAAAACGCGAGCATCCGGATCATTCGACCTACCTAGGTAAAGGCAAGGTCGAAGAATTGGTGAACTTTGTCGAGCATGTCGGTGCCGACGTGGTCCTCTTCGATAACGACTTGACCCCGGCCCAAACCAGGAATCTCGAGAAATCACTTGGCACGAAGGTCATCGACCGATCCGAATTGATCCTCGACATATTCGCAACCAACGCCCGCACTCACGAAGCACGCCTAGCTGTCGAGTTGGCTCAGTTGGAATACTCGCTGCCAAGGCTCAAGCGGATGTGGACCCACCTGTCGCGACAAACCATGGGAGTCGGGATGCGTGGGCCGGGCGAAAAGCAATTGGAAGTCGACCGCCGATTGGCCGAGAAACGGATCCATGATCTGAAGATGGACCTGTCGAAGGTCGAGAAGCGAAAAGCCCGAGAAGTCGCCTCGCGCGATGGGACATTCTGCGTTTCGATCGTCGGATACACCAACGCCGGCAAAAGTACTCTGATGAACACTCTGACCGGTGCGGGGGTCGAAGCAGCCGACAAACTCTTCGCGACACTCGATACACGCACGCGCCGTTGGATGCTCCCGGGTTGGGGCCCGATCTTGCTGAGCGATACCGTCGGTTTCATCCGCGATCTACCTCACCACCTGATCGCAAGTTTCCGAGCGACGCTCGAAGAGGCTCGGCAAGCCGATTTGCTCATGCACGTGGCCGACGCGAGCAACCCTTCGGTCTTCCAGCAGATCTCCTCGGTTTATAAAGTCCTCAAGGAACTTGATATCCAAGAAAAAGACACACTGCTGGTGCTCAACAAATGCGATTGTCCCGGTGCCGACGAACGGATTTCACTCGTCCATGAGCGCTACCCCAATGCGATCCCCATCTCGGCCCTAAGCGGACTCGGACTCCAACGTCTCTCCATGGCGGTGAGCGATTCGTTGACATCAAGTTTCGTTGAACTCGAACTGCGATTGCCCATCGGGGATGGCAAAACCATCGCTTGGCTTGCCACGCACGCTGAGGTCCTCTCGAAACACTACCAGGACGACTTGTGCCTAGTCCACTGCCGCATGAGTATCGGCTGTGCCGGTAAGCTTGCCGGAAACGGCGTCGACATGCGTGTCCTCCAAGGCACTTTGCCCGAACCGATCCGGCAAGGGTTGCCCAACAACGCCACGTTTGTACCAGCCGAATCCCAAACTTCCTTGCTAGAAGTCTCCGTACCAGAAGTCTCGATAGAGGACCTGAACGTCCGTCCCAAGGTCGGTTAGAAATGGCTAGGCGAAAACTTCAAGGTCTTCGAGTGCTTCTGACGGGAGCCTCAAGCGGCATTGGATTTTGCATGGCCAAGCAACTGACGCGGGCTGGGGCTGAGGTCCTTGTGACGGCGCGTCGAAAAGATCGATTGGACCGGCTGGTCCTCCAGACACAGAATCATCCCGGAAAGCTCACAGCGATCGAAGGGGACTTGACCTCCCAGGCCCATCGAGTGCGACTTGCTCACTGGTGCGAGGTCCACTGGCAAGGTTTGGATGTGCTAGTCAACAATGCGGGGGCAGGCGCGATCGGCCCGTTTGAACAAGCCGACACGGATCGATTGAGGAAAGTCATGGAAATCGACTTCTTTGCACCCGCCGAATTGACTCGCATCTGCATTCCGCTGCTCAAGCAGGGCACGCGGCCAGCCATCCTGAACATCGGATCGGTCTTGGCCCATCGCGCCGTCCCAAACAAAAGCGAGTACTGCGCTGCGAAATTCGCGCTCAGGGGTTGGGCCGAGTCGATCCGAGTCGAGCTATCCCCGCTGGGTATCGAGGTTCTGATGGTCTCACCGAGCACCACTCGTTCGGAGTTTTTCGACGCGTTGGTCGATACCCGAATCGACACCCAGAGTCGCTCTCTTGGAAGCATGTCTGCCGATCGGGTCGCTGAACTTGCACTCAAAGCCTTGGTCCGCTCCAAACGCGATCGGGTCTTGAGCCTCGGTGGCAAAGCCTTGGTCGCCATGGGCCGTTGGTTCCCGAACCTAACCGACCGACTCTTGGCATGGACGCTCAAACCACGCAACGATTCAAAATAAACGAATCGCGCATGGGGTCAATCGGGTCGATTACAACCGGCCTCTCCAAGCCGTCTTGAGACGCAGGGCTTGTCGAAGCAGGGCGGTCCATTGCAAGCTCACGAACCATAGAACGCTCCAGGGGTGCATAAGAACTCCGAGCATCGATTGACGAAACCGACGCTGAGCTAGCAGCCTAGGGAGCCAACCGACCAAAGCCGCGAGCCCCAAAATGATCAACGTGGCAAGTGGCAAACCACTCCACAGAGATCCCTCAAGGCAGCGAACCAATTGCCAGAGAAACAAACAGATCGGTAGGACCGAACCACCGAGCAAAAGAAAGGTAAACGGACCGATCAGCTTGGGGTTGGCAATCCCCTCGGTAGCATTCTTCAATAAGCCCTGATGAACCTGCTGCAGGTTGTGGTACATACGGCAAGTCGCTAGATCGGAGGCGTCGAAAATGTCGGTCTTGAGGCCAACTTGCCTAAATGCCCTCGGGAGCTTGATCCCGTCATGCCGCGAGCCAGCGATCGCGCTGTGACCACCGGCTTGGAGGTAGTCGGCCTTTTTGGCCAGAAACAGTTGCCCGCATCCGGCTGCAAAGCCCGGATCGGTCGAGTTCCGCATGCGCTCGATCGGCAAAAACCCGAGCAGGATATAGTGCATCATCGGAATCAATAGCTTTTCCGCAAAGCTACCGGTCTCTTGAAACGGAAAGCCACTGACCAATGGGGCCTCGCGATGCTCTTGCTCGGCAAGTATCCGCACAAGCGCCTCGGGCGAAAGCCGCACATCGGCATCGAGAAACAAAAGCCGATCGTATTGTGCCAACTGCGCCAATTGCCAACAAGCGTTTTGTTTGCCATTCCAACCCGGAGCAAGCCCCTTGGAGCGATGCAACGCGATGGCTTGAAAACGCTCCGATTTCGATTCGACGATCTGAGCCGTTGCATCCTCCGAAGCGTCGTCGAGGACCAGCACCTCGAATCGACGATGCGTGCTTTCGATCAAACGATCGAGAGCTGCACCAATACTCGATTCTTCGTTGCGAGCCGGTATCAGAACGCTCACCGGGATCTCGCTTGCCCGCTCCAAGATCGCAGGATCGCTGCAAGCTCGCTGAAAGTCTTGAAGGTTCTTTACAAACAGGGCAAGCGGCAATAGAGCCAAGGCGAGCAAGATGCAGGAGATAACCAATAACGCCATCGACTATACCTTACTCCCGATGGGACCTTTGCTCTTCACCCGGATCCTGCGGGCTGCGCAACAACCGATGCCAAAAACGCCCGCCAAGATCATACTCGACGGCTCGGGAACGCCACAGCGGTTTGCGACCAACCGCTGATCGTATCGGCACCAAATACCAGCCAAGGCTCAGCGGCCGGTAGGCCGGTCCCACTGTAGAGCGTCACCAACTCGCCGTGCGCCGAGGAAACCAGAATCAGCCAAAAAAATGCAACATACCGAAATCTGATTCGCTTCATCGTTTCACCCACCCTGGGCTTTTCAACTGGACTTTTCAACTGGGCTTACGGTCGATTCGCGGCCGATCTCCTCAAGAACCAAAAGGGGCCCCAAGAAATCCTAATCTGCGATGGGTCCCAACGAAACCCATGGTTATTAGATGGGCTTGTTCTGCACCCCTGAGCGAACAAGTAATGTTACTTGAACCTCGCTTTTTTTGGGAACTCCGTCAAATTTATCGTGTACATTCAGATACATTCCTCGAATCGAGACGACTCCCCGGTGCGTCTTGGAATGGAATCCGCTTAGGTTTCGCGAATTTCTCCCACCTCCAATCCCGCCGGTTGTTCTTCCCATGCGTAGAAACTGTTTATGCCGTTGTGGCACGCAACTCCGCGCTTCGATCCGAATGTTCAAGCGGGGTATCGACTGCCCGAGCTGCGGCAAACGAGTTGCTTTCCAGGAACAAACCGACACTTCGGAAAGAGATTCCGATCTATCGCCAGTGGCCGAATTTTCGAATCGACCTGGTTTGGGAATGAAAACCAACTTTGGTGGAGTCAAGCGACGATCTGCGTTGTCGAAGAGTTTTGGCCTCGGAATGCTGGTTTTTGGTCTCTTTGCGCTCGGGGCGTCCATTTGGATCGCTGTCCGTTCGGCCGAGGCATTTCGCTTAGGTTCTTCCCCCTCAACGACCGCAAGCGACCTACCGCAAAAGTCGCGATTGATTGACTTTGATTGGTCCAAGCAATCCCAATGGGATACGCGAATCGATCCTATCGAAGGAACGTTTTGCGGGTCTCGGACGGCCAAGGTTTTTACGACCGAAGCCAGCGCAAACCGATACGATGCGATCGAGCCACTCTTAGATTACGGTCCGATGATCGATGAAATCCAACAAGGACGCAAAGAACTAAAGTCTTTTCGTTCCGATTCCCTTGATGCCCTTGCGCAGCAACTGCGTACGCTGGTCCTCGGTTTCCTCGACGATACCAAATGGATCACCTCTGGATACCACGACTGGAGAATCATCGGTTTGGTAACCCAAGAGGATCGCACAGCCATTTTGATTCGGTATTATCGCGAAACCACAACACCCATCGAACTGATCGATTCCGAGGAGATCCTTCTGCCTCTGACCAAAATGATCACCTTCAACAAATTTAAACTCTACTGCAACAACTTGTTCAAAACCAAAGCGCCCGAGCGATCGAACGATCCAAAACTCCAAGGCTACATGCATAGACATTTCTATGCAGACAAGAACTTTGGGTACGTCGTTTTGATGCTCACTGGCAACGGACCGAATGACGAGATTGAAGATGTGTTTGACTTCCAAATCCAGCGCCCTTTGAGCCAGTTATGCTCGGTTTGGACCGGGGCTTCCACTCTGAGTATCGACCAACTACCCTTCGACAAAAAACCGCTTCCAGGCCCTTTGGATTCCGATCTGAGAGCCATTCAGGAGTGGCTCGATATCCGCAGCAAAAAGTTTCAAAGCGCCGACCTTTGGGCGGTCCGTAAGTCGCTCAATAACGTGTATGCTCAAACCAGCGATCCATTGATACTCGACTTCTTAGGCCGCTTGGAATCCGACCTGGGCAATCGAGAAGTGGCCTTGGAAGATTTCCGCAAAGCCGAACAAGCCCGATTTCAATCGCTCGAATCCTACCGCGCGACGATCTTCGCAGCTCTGGAGTCGAACGACCCCGAGCTGCTCATCGAAAGGCTCAGCGATCTAAACAACTACTGGTCGGTCAAACTGACCGGTTCGAATGCCGAGGAGGATCGCAAGAGATTCTACAAATTCCAAGGCTACTGGAGACGCAGCCAGGATCTACGACCCTCATCGGCTATGGGCTCCCTCTAATCGCCTTCTTGGCGATCTCGATTGGCCATCAACTGGGAGTTGATACGAACTCTCGCAAGGCTCTTGAGGGGTACGGCTCGGTCGAGCCGATAGGAGGTCAAAGCATTTTGATCCTGGTCCAAAACCCGGTCTACTTCCTCCTGGAGGACCACCAACCAGGCGGGGACTTCAAGCCCCACTCCTGTAGGTTCCCGCATCATCAGGTGAAGTTCCTGAACTAGTAGATCAAAAGCGCGACTCTTCTGCGATTCGCTGCTTCGCAACTGACGCATCGAAGGCCGAATCAAAGCTCGCATCCGATCGATCGTCATGGGCTTGAGGAACCGCTCGTTGAGCCGGTCGGCTACCGAGGGCATCATCATGGCGTACGTTTTTTGCAACTTCGCAAGCTTCTCCAAGAAACTCTCGGACTCCTTAGCGACCCGCTCGTGCAACGCTCGACGCCATTGCATCGCCGAATCGCGGCAGCCGGCATGCACCAAAACTTCGTGAGCCCAAAAAACAGGCTTGAGATTCCAACTGATCCGATCGTAGCGAACCCTGAGCCTCAAGAAATCCAAGAACATGTAGAGCATCTCGCCACGATCCGATTGCGTCGTCGTGGTGTTGTAGTCCTTGTACTCGGCATAATGATCGATGATCGCCTCAAAGACCACAGCCAAATGCTCCCGAGCTTCTTCAAATCCGATCTCCCCGGCCTCGATCGCATCGAGGACCGGTTGCATCTCTGGACTGTCTCGATTGACCATCGCTTGCTTGAGCCAATTGCCGACCCCCTGATGCAAGATCGCTCGCACATGGGGCAAACTCAAAAAGACCTGCGTAAAGAGTCCATGCCCATACTTCTGGATGAACTCCGAGAGCGGTCCCCAACGCTTCGGATTGTCGACCGACTCCAAGATGCTCAGTCGAAGCGTCCTAGAATGGGAAAGCCAATGCCCTAAAAGACCTTCGGTAAGCCTCTCCAAGAGCGGCACGAGCAAATCGGTCTTGGGCTCGGGCAAATTGCGATCGACCAACTCGTCGAGCTCCACGGACTTGATGTCGTCTAGCAAATTCTTCTTGGCCTTGCCCGGAGTGTCCAAGCTCCCTTTCTCCTTGGAGAGTCCCTTCGATTCCGAGGACCATCCAAAGGAGTTGCGGACGACACACCGGACCATCGCTTTAAACGCGATTTGAAAAAGATCGTCAAACTCTGTGACCGCGCCGTCGCCCACATGATTTTGCATCTCCATCCTGCGAGCCATCGCAATCAAATCTGCCGAAAGCGAATAGAAACCCTGCCGAGGCAACCACGTCAAAAGATGGGTCAACGTGCGTCGCCTTGATCTGGCAAAAACAATCTCTTTGGGGTCCCCGCCCCGGGCCAAGGAAACATAAAGCAATGGCTGGTCACGGACCGCTGCGATGTATCTCTTGAAGATCTCTACGACCTGATCGCGTCGCTCGGACATCAGATGTCCATAAAGCTCGATCGCATATCGATCGTCGAGCGAAATCGACTCGTGACTCTGCCACCAACCTGGGGTCGTTTTGTCGAGGATGTCTTGAGGGATCTGAAAGAACGCGAGTTGAACCCCTAGAAGCATGCGGCTTGCATCCGTGGTCTCCACGGCCGTTGCGATGATCTTCTCGATGAGCGATTCCTTGGCGACTCTTTGACGATCGTAACGCATCATCGAGTCTGCATCGGTCCCCCCGGTAGCTACCAAATGACTGCGAACCTGATCGAGCAATCGCATGAGCCCCTCTCGCTGCGATACGCTGGAACTGATCCAACCGCCAAAGGCGTCCTTCATCCGAGCCCGGTGCGGCAAAGCCTTGCTCGGTCCACGCACCTTGCTGAGCCAAGCTCCCGATTCGGCGACCTGCTTCCACATGTGCGCCAGCCCGCTTAGAAACAGCAAATGCTCCCCGATCCGCTTCGACTCGGCGATGAACTCCTCGTCGGATCCTGTGTCGTTCTGGTAGACCGGCCCCTCGACCCCGTCGTCGGTCGTATCGCGGTAACTGAAGTCTTCGTAAGCTGCATCGTAGCGATTCTCCTGGGGGTCGTCCTCGAGACTCGATTCCAAGACCTTCCTTCCCGAGGCCCCCCTGCCAGGACCCTTGAGCAATTGAAAACTCGGCGCCTGCCAATAGTCCTCACCGTTGGACTCCAAATACCCAAAGAACTTGTCGATCGATTCCCAAGTCTCCATCGCATTGGTGCTCGTGCGACGCGCAGGGTCAAGCAACCTCTCCATCCATCGTCTTGCAAAGTCCGAGTAAGCGATCGTGCCACTGGATATACCCACCCTGGGCACCTGGCTGAGCCAATGGATCAACAAGGCCCTCGAACCGACAAAATCCTCTCGATCCAAAAGCGCCTCGATCACCAACGCATACGCCTTGGGCGAATCGAAGATCTCCGCATGGGGCGTCCAAAACCGAAGATCCCCCGCAGCAGCCCCTCCACGATGCCAAAGACGCAAGGCTCGGGCCACATGCTGCGAGGACTCCAAAGCCACCTTCGGATCCGTCGCATGCACCTCGGCAACCTCGTGGGCCGCATACTGACGCCACCACTTGGATAACTTGCGAAAATGACCCTCGGTCCGATCGCACAACTCCTCAAGGTCCCGCGCGGCGGCTTCTCGCCAAATCCTTGATAGCAATCCAAAACTCATTTCCATGATCTCGACGAGCTCATGGACCCGATCATCAGGAACCGATGCATCGTTGTTGCTAAAGCGGTTAAAATTCCCACCAAAGCCTAGGATATTCCATGGATCGACCAACGCCCCGCAGGCGATCCCTCGCAAAACCAAATCCTCGATCTGACCGGGAATCTCTGCCGCTCGCTCGAGCTGCCCTCGCCTCAAGAGCTGATTGCCAATCGTCAACAAACAATCGATGCGACAAAGGATCCGCGCCGAGGGTACCTGGACATCGTCGGCCTCCTCCTTGGCCGCATTGGCACTGCCCATCCTTGCAAAGATCCGCGCGACTTGAATCCTCTCGACCTGGGCGGCTCGCAAACGACCGAGCGTCGTATTGAGCTCCTGCCTTGCTCCCCCCAAAGGCTGCCTGCGAATCTTCGCCTCAGCCTCCAAACGCTGGCCATGAACCCCTTTCAACTTGGGTAAGTACTCGACGTAAAAGGCATCCCTATACGCCGCGACATGACTGAGCAACTCCATGATCGAAGTCGTCGATGCAATGCTGTTGGGACTCGCTCCACAAATCCCAGAAGCCATCAAAATCGTCCCTGCCAATACCGCCGCCGCCTCGGTGAGCAACTCGTCGCGCGATAACCCACCCCCATTGCGCACCCGAGCCATCAACGCATCGACGGTGACCTGCTGCAACACAAAACGCCGGTAATAACCCGAACCATCGATCCAATGTGGATCCCATTGCCCAAAATAATAATTCGGTCGCGTATTGACCGGATGGTCAAAATCATAAGCCCTCGGATCCAATGCCAACTCGTCGAGTCGATTCAAATCGAATTGCGCAGCGCCCAAAATCCATCCCGAGGTCTCTTGCAATACCGCCAAAGTCCGCTCGATCAGCTCGTGATAAGGCCCATAAGCAACTCCCACTCCACGAATGAAAAGAGGGATAGGCCTGAGCCACTCGTGCTCATAAGGCTCTAAGTCATGCCCCTCGAGCGTCGCGACCGGACGATACCCCACATAGTCGTTCAAATCGCTAATCGCACCCGCGACGATCCGGTCGAACTGCTCCCAAGGTCCACCCTGCTTGAGCGTCGCCTCAATGGCCCTACCCAAAAACAGACTGTTGAAGATCCCCTGCGGCTCCTGGTGGAAAAGAAGGTCGCTGTGAAAGTCCAAGTAATCGGGCAACAACGATCGCCATACCAATTCGATCACTCGCGAGGCTTGCTCGCTCTGCGCAAAGGCCGGATTGGTTCCCCTCAAACTCTCCAAACGCTCTAGTAGCCACTGCTGGATCTTCAACCAGGCAGGCATTCCCGCATAAACCGACCGGTCCCCGCCATCGAGCGCCGACAAATAAAGCCGGTTCAAGGCCGAGAGGAACTTCAAATCGCTCTTGCCCGACGAGAAGTTCAAATACCCCAGAACCTGATTTAAATCCTCAATACGCTCAGACTCCATAAGCAACGCCTCGGGTCGATCTGCCCCCGTTGCGCGTTCGTCTGGATTTTTCCCATTTGGCGTCTGACTACTCACCGGTCCCCCCGGGCTCTGCGTCCTGGATTTTCCGACCTCACTCCATCGTTCTGGAGCGTTGATCCAATGCCAAGCAATGTAAGTCCGAGGGGAAATTCACGGAAGTGGTTTTTTCGATCCTGCCAGAGATAATGGAGCAAGATTTCCTCGAAGCAAACCAACAAAAAAGCGGATCCCGAGTCGGAATCCGCTTGTGGATTTTCTGTGTTTCTGTAAGCCCGCCTCGAAGGCCCCTGAAGGGAACCCTAGTTGCCAAACGGATCGTCCGAAGCCGGTGCCGCGTTGGGCTTGGCTCCGCTCGATCCAAACGGGTCGTCGGCCGCCGGTGCTGGATTCGACGGTGCTGGGTTGGCTGGGGTGTCGCCGAACGGATCGTTCGATGCAGGCGCAGGTTCGACTCGCTCTGCCATGGGCTTGGGCTGCCCCTTGTTGAAATCAGCACCCTCACTGAACGGATCGTTGATCGAAGGAACAGGTCGCGGTGGTGCATCCGAAGGTGACACTGGATTGATCGCCCCGTTTCGAATCCCTTGCTCATAACGCAGCCGTTGCATCTCAAGGTACTTGCCCCGAGAATTCAACCTCGCCTTGCGACGAATCGCCTCGATCTGGCAACGGACCGGTCCCTGGATCCGCTCAAGAGCCTTTCCTACGTTGACAACACGCTTGCCGTCGATCTCCATCTGAGCCGCTTGCTCAAAGTCCGCTACGCCCGCCTCAGGATCGCCCGATACGGCAGCATCGCAAAGCCCTCGGAAGTAAAACGCTCGCGGATCCTGACTCCCCGATGCGATCGCATCGTTGAGCCACTGCTGTGCAGTCGCCGCATCGCCGCGGAAATAAGCATGCACAGCATGCCCATAAACATCATCCAACGGGTCTTGAGCCCAAGCAGGAATCGAAACAAATGCTGCGAGCACCAACGCGCACAGGGAGGAGAATCTCAGATGCATATCAAAGCTACCTAAGGTGATTGCGACCTATAACTGTTACCTGGAAACGACAACCTAATCCTAATTCCTTATCCAAACCGTGCAAACTATTTACGCTTTTCCACTAGAATTGCACCCACCGAGAGCCCAAAAAATGCCGGTCGTAACGAATACCCAGTTGTATCGATTTTGACGTCCAACCCCCGCGTTGACTCCATTCCCAACCAGTGAATTTCCTGCGTTCCATCCCGCTGCTGATCCTCAAGGCAATCCGAGCTCTGGCCAAGTTCGCTTGGAACACCCTAAGCCTCGTGTTGGTCCTGAGCCTCGCGGCAACGATTCCTGTCGTCCAATTCGCTAGCCTCGGCTACATGCTCGAATGCTCAGCCAGGATCGCAAACCGACAGCCGATCCGCGAGTGCTTTCCAGGAATCGCCTTGGCCGGCCATATCGTTCGATGCGGTTTCTGGACCCTGCTGACCTGGCTACCGATCTGGTTCATTACCGACCTGGGCTACTCCTCGGAATTGATCCAACCAGGTTCCAGCAGAGCCCTCAACCTCCGGATCGCCGCTCGAATCCTGGCGATCTTATGGGTCCTATGGGTCGTTTGGGCCATCCTACGCGGCGGCCGCTGGTTCCATTTCCTTTGGCCTCAACCGATCCGATTCGCCAAAGCCCTTTTCTCAGGCTCCTTCTGGCTCAATGCCGAAGATCGATGGTGGAACTTCCTAAAACAACTGCACCTCTGGCGGCTGATCCGACTCGGGTTCAAAGCCAGCCTCGGCGCAGGGATATGGCTGGCGATCCCCGCACTGATGATCCTCCTGGCACTCAACGCCGCCCCCGAGGTCCAACCCGGCCAACAAGGTGGACTGGCACTCCTCGGACTCCTCGGTGCGATCCTCATGGCATGGGTGATCCAGTATCTGCCTACCCTCCAAACCCACATGGCTCGGAATGATCTGTTGGCTCGCCAAGGATCGGACAACCCCCAATCGACTCAACAACGCCTCGGCGGAGTCCTGAACCGCTCGGCCGCTCGCCAAGCCTTCCGTCGCGCTCCGCTGCGCTACGCACTTGCCAATATCTTATTTCTGGCTCTTGCCCTACCGCTGTACCTGCTGAGAATCGAAGAGATCCCACCCCAACTGTGGTTCTTGCTGTCGATCTTTTTCGTCGTCTTGATGTTCCCTGCCAAACTCCTTATCGGCTGGGCTCTGCGCTGCAGCCTTGGGAAATCCAAAGACGCCCATTGGACCCTGCGCTGGATCGCTTGGGTCCCTTTGCTCGCGGCCATCGCGATCTACGTCGGCTTCCTGTACTTAGGAAAGTTCGCCCTATGGGAAGGGGGCGCGATTCTGCTCTTTCAGCACGCTTTCCTGCCCCCCGTCCCGTTCTACCTGCGATGATCCTCGACTCGATGATGCTCGCTTAGCGGCCCTTGGAATCCCGCTTGGCCTGCGCCCGCTTGCCCTTGGCCGATACGTGTCCGGCGATGTTGCTCGAACGATTCGAAAGCTTCACGCGGTTGGACTTGGCACTGGCTGCCAGTTGGGCCTTGGCCGCCGGAGTCGGTGCGACAATCCCAGGCTTGGCCGTCGTCTTGACGACCTTCTTGGGCGCTGCGATCGCAGGTGCCGAAGCGGCCACTTCAGCCCGCTTGGCCGTCCGTTTGGCCGCCGTCTTGACGAGGGTCTTTTTGACCGCTTCGCTCTTGGCAGCAGGAGCCTTCTTGGTCGAAGCTTTCACGGCAGCAGTTTTCACGGGAGTTGCTTTGACTGGTGCCGCTTTGGCTGGCGCAGCTTTCACCGGGGCAGCTTTCACTGGAGTTGCTTTCACGGGTGCAGCTTTCTTCGCAGCTTGGATCGACCTGGCCTTGGCGACCTTGTTGACCGTCTTTTTGACTCCCTGAAGCTCCGTTCTGGCCGATTGCCGCGATACGCGTGCCGAAGCCGTTCGCTCCCTTGGCGTAAGCTTCTTGGCCGATGCCTCGACAGTCGCGGTCGTCGCCGCGACGGCCAATCGGGCTTGATAAGCCTCGAGCGCTTCGTGCATCACTTGATGCTTGGTGTAGGTCTTCGATGCCAAATCCGGCTCTCCGGTCTTGCGGCTCTCGTCTCGCGATTGGCCACGCGCGAGCTTCTGCCACTTGTCGACCAACTTGCGAGCGTTCGCCGTATTGGTCTTAAGCTTCATGGCCGTCAACTGCTCGATCGCCGGTGTACGGCTCTCGGCTACCAATGCATACTCGGCCTTCGTGCACAACAATCGGACTTCATCCAATGACAAGCTCATCGCAATACGCTCCAAAAAAGATAAAACTAGAAATCAAAATAATGATGCAAAAACCTCGGATAAACTACCAACTCTGGTCAGGTCCGATGTCGAGTGTAGATCAATCTATCCAATAGAAAAGGGGACAGAGCCATACGGGTTGAGCTTAACCCGTTGAAAATCGTGACGATCGGATCCGCTAGGAATCAGTTTCGTTTCATCGTATCTAGACATTTCTCGAGTTCGATAGATTGGTTCAGCACATCGCCGTTGTACTGAAAGCTGATCACATAGACGAGATGGTCTTGAGATTTGAGCACTGCACTACAGCCGATGATCTCCCCAAGTGGCATTTGGATCAAAGTGCGAGTCACATGGATCGGTTGGCTAGGTGTACCCCTGGTCTTCAAATCTCCGTATTCTTGCACTTTCCAACCTTCTAGTTTACTGACGAAGCCTTTGGTGAAGGCTTGCAAAGCCTTCATCGGATCAAAGTTTGGCACACTTGCGAGTTTAGGATCCTCGACTCGAGTAACCGCCCAAAGTTCATTGATATCGCCCTGTTGGTTGCGAGACTGCCAGGACGCAGCTTTGATGTTCACCCCGGGCGGAAGTGGTGGAGCTTTTGGACCCGCGACAAACCTATCTGGCAACTCAAAGCTATAGTCTTCGAAAACAACCTTCTGCATCTTGCCCGAGGGGCTAGCGGGCGTCCCCGGTTGCGGTCCGCCTGAAGGGCCACCGGATCCAGTCGTGCCAAGTCCCCCACCGGGCATGCCAGGTCCTCCACCAGGCATGCCACGTTCCGGAGGTCCAAATAGGCTAGCAGGTCCGATCCCAGGCGGCACAAGGGCCGATAGGTCCCCGAGTACCTTGTCGAACTCTTCTTGGCTCTTGGCATTCTTAAGACTGTTCAGTGGCGCATTGACCACGAACATTCCGGTCGTGATTCCCTGCTGAATCTGCTCGGGATTCATCGTCGCGATGAACCCTTTGGCCTGGCTGATCCCCATATCCCAATTCTTGACCAAGTCCTCCGGCAACCATCGCCCTTCGCTCAAGACCAAAGCGATCGGCGGTGGCGGTGGTGGACCACCCGGAGCCGGCGGGATCGACAGAGTCGCGCTGGTCGAGGATGTCTTTTCCACCGTCCAATTCGGCTTATTGAGAATCTTGGCGTCCTCGTACTGACTTCGGATCGGATTGTCCGTCGGCAACGCGACGATGGCTTTTTCAGCAGACTTTAACAACCTAGTCAGATAGGTGTCGAGCAAACCCCTCATGTTCCCCTGCTGCATCCGCTTGCCGTCGAGCAACTCCTTGGCCACCAAGTGGTCCGCGACATCGACCATGGCTGGATACACCGGCTCGAACTCCTGACGCACGTCCGGTGGCATCGCCAAAACCGAACTGTTGAGGATGAACTTCTGCTGCTTGCGCAAAATCTCGACCAAGGAGTTGCGGGTCTTGCGAATCATGTCGAAACTGCGTGGATCGACCTTGCGTGCAAACTCGACCATAAGCTCTTCGAGCTGCTTTTGCTTCGAAGCAGGCATCGCATCCCACATCACGATGTAGTTGTCCTGCGAGGTTTCCTTGAAGACCAGATCGATGAACTCCTTGGGGTCCATGTTGTCCTGGAACTTCGTGACCGGTCTGGAGGATTCCGGCGATGTTTTTTCCGATGATGCATTGGAAGGTGTCGCTTTTGAAGGCGCCCCTGGAGATGCTCCCTTCGGTTCGCTCGGAGCAGGCTTGGGACTCGAACCCTTCGGGCTCGCAATCCCACTCTTGGTCCTTGCAAGCTCCAAACTCTCGGGGCTCAATCTCTCAAAGGGAATCTTGATCTCTCGTCCGTCGACACGCTTGAGAACCAACTGCTCTCCCTCGACCCGCAAGTACTGCGCATCGACCTTGAAGCGTCCGGTGTTGTCGGACCACTCAAGATACTTCTCCTGCGCACAGGCCCCTTGAGCGCCCGTCAAAAGCCCCCCCAAAGCGAGCGTCCAGACAAACCGCCCTCTTGAGAAGGACCGAGCCCGAGAAACCAAAACGGATCGATGTGTCATCATGGACAAGAACTCCGGGAATTCGTTGGCTAACGCCCAAAGACAAAAACAGGGAAAGTAGGATAATCGAACATCATAAATCGGACCAAGCTCGATCGCCACGCATTTTACAACATCTTTGCGAAGCCTTCGGAAAAATAACGCGGCAAGCGAATCGGGTTTGCTACAATTTTAAGAGCCATTTTTCGAATCCCCCAGACGCCGCAAACCCCGGATCGATCCCGTTCTCCTCTTTTCTGCTGCTGCCACCGAACCTATGAAGCTCCTTTCGATCCCTCGCCTGAGCGTTTCTCGATTCAAACTCCCGGTTCTGCCGGCGATCTTAGCCGCGTTTCTTCCCGCGATTCTTCCCCTGATTCTATCCGGGCAGATCCTGGCCTGCACCATGCTCCATTGCGCACGAGCCGAAGAAGCACCGGTGCCATTGATTTTTGATACCGACATGGGAAACGACTGCGATGATGCGCTGGCTCTGGCCATGATCCACGCGCTGCAATCCCGCAAGGAATGCGAGCTGCTGGCCGTGACCATCACCAAAGACCACGAACTGGCCGCGCCGTTTGTCGACTGCTTGAACACCTTCTACGGACGTGGGAATATACCCATCGGCGTGTGCCGCAACTCCGGCAAAACCCCCGATGCGGGCAAGTACAACCAAGTCTCCAAAATCAACGACAACGGCAAACTCCGCTTCGAACACGACTTGCTCTCAGGCAACAACGCTCCGACGGCCGTCGAAGTCCTCCGCAGAACCCTCGCCCAGGCCCAGGACGCCTCGGTCGTGGTCGTCCAAGTCGGCTTCTCAACGAACCTTGCCAACCTCCTGGCCTCTCCCGCCGATGCGATCGCCCCCCTCTCGGGCCGCGAACTGTTCGCCAAAAAAGTCAAACTCGTCTCGATCATGGCCGGAGCCTTCGCCCCAATCCCCAACGACCAAGGAGTGCTCGGGGAACATCGCGAATACAACGTCGCCGAAGACATCCCGTCGATCAAAAAACTCGTCGAACTGTGCGATGTCCCCATCCTCTGGAGCGGCTTCGAGATCGGACTGAACCTGACCTATCCCCACCAAAGCATCCTCCAAGACTACCGCTATGTGACCCACCACCCGGTGGCCGAAGCTTACATCGCCTACATCCCACCACCTCATGATCGACCCACCTGGGACCTGACCAGTGTCCTGGCCGCAGTGCGTCCCGACCGAGGCTACTTCGAACTGAGCAATCCCGGTACGGTGACCATCTCCGACGATGCCATCAGCCGCTTTGCGGAAAACCCACAAGGCAAACACAGGTACCTCATCTTAAAGCCCGCTATGGCCGAAAGGACCCGCGAAGCGTTGGTCCAACTCTCAAGCCAACCTCCAGAGCGTTGCGGTAGTCCCCAACCCGCACCCAACCACGCGCGGTAATCGAGCGATCCCCATGAGCACTACCCCCAACAACGACGACGATTGGTTCTCCCTGGAACCGCTTGAACCGAAACCCAACCCCAACAAACCCGCCCCCAGCAAATCCCCCCCCGGCGAACAGACGGCCGGCAAACCCGCTGTCGGCGAACAGACTGCCCCCAAGGAGACCGAGGCCAAGGACTCCCCGCGGAGCGTCTTCGACGAAGACCTACCCGAACTCCTCCCGCTCCCAGCCCCAGCACCCACCACGCCGAAGCCGACCCCAAAGCCCACGCCGAAGCCGACCCAGGCGAGCAGTCCCCCGGGAGCCCCAGCTCCCAAAACTCCAACTTCAAGTGCTCCAACTTCAAGTGCTCCGAAGGCACAGGGGCCGCCTGCGAGCAAGCCACCTGCGAGCAAGCCTGCCGATCGGGAGTACTCGATCACTTGCCAAGTCTGCAAGTCGATTTTGTCGGTGCAAACATCGCAAGTTGGCAAGCAGATCCGGTGCCCCGACTGCCACTCGATGGTGAAGGTTCCCCCACCACCGATCAAGAGGCCTGTCCAATCGATCCCGATCGACCAACTTGCCTCGGTGGACCTAGCGCCCGTCGAGGCGACCGACCCGCGAACCGCTGGGGGTGCTTCGCTCAACACCAAAGCGATGCTCAACAAAGCCTCCAAAGAGATCGAGCGCGAACGCGACGAGATCGAGGCGGTAAGCGGCGCGTTTGATTCCAAGGAATGGCTTTCTCGGACGTTCGGATTTCTGAGCGATTCTCGGGTGGTCTGGTCCCTGGTTCTCCTGGGGCTTGCGACGGCCCTGTGCTTCTACATCGGCTCGACCTATGGCGATCTGTTGGTGACGCACAATGCGAACCGAGTTGCCCGTCGCGTAACGCGAACCATTGCGACCACCCCAGAGCAAGTCAGCACCATGCTCTATCGCTTTGTGACCGGCTTGGTCAATTTGCTCATCACCCTGCCCATCGTTGCGACGTTCATCTTGGCCGTAGCGATCATCCCGAAGGCTGCCAATCGGCTCAAGCGGATCGATCCTTGGCCGTTGATGAGCCATCTGCGTCAATACGCAGCGCCGGCTGGCGTCGCCGCTGCCGTTTGGTACTTCGCTCACCTGATCGGGCACACCCTGTCGACGCCGCTTGGGATCCTGAAGATGCCCGTGTCGATTCAAGAAGCCTTCGCGGAGTTCGTGCCGTGGCTGATCTTGCCGGTGGTCTACCTGAGCATGCTGGAAACGCAAAGCTACCAGCAGCCTTTTTCGCAAAGCATTTACCGATCGATTGCGGCCAAGCCGGATGCATGGGGCGCGATGTACATGCAGACGGGGATTGCCTTTGTACTCTTTTTTGTGTGCACCCAGATTGGGATCCTGCAAGGGGCTGCGTTGTTCGCCGTCGCGGGTTTCCTTTTTCCGTGGTTCCTCTGTTTCTTAGCCAACCAATACGGCGTGCTTGCTGGGCGGGTAAGCGACGTGACCGAGTTGGGATACGAAGGGGATTTTTCGGAGAGCGAATGAACGAATGAAACCGCCACTCGATCCGGATCAGTTGGCCGAACGCAAAGCCCTCAGGCAGTTGCTTTTGTATATCTTTGGCGAGGTGCTAATCAGCGTGCTGCTCATTGCGATCAACGCGGGGATGGTATTTGGGTTGGTCCAAGCCCTTGGCTGGATGTTCCCCAGGCTCGATGCGACCGACGAGTTGAGTCCCTCGGCACTACCGCAATTGATCATCTACACCCTACCGATCCTCTTGCTGTTTCTCGAATGGTATGCCTGGGACATCCTGACCTCGGTACGTCGGCGTTAGAACAAGCCGCCACTGGTCGCCCGTAGCCACCTGGCGCCAGACGGTGGAAGCCTACCTCGCGCCCCCACCACCGATTAGCCCCCCTCAAGCTTCACGCCTCACCCCATGATCGATCAACCACAAGCCATGTGGCGATTTCTGCACAATGACAGCGTTGCGATCCAAGCTCTTATCGAGCCCCTCAAGGAAGCAGCCCGGGACGGGTGTTCTTGCAGTAAGTCACAGTTTGTTCTGATCATGCACGACTGGAGCAAGCTCGACTTTAAAACGCATAAGTCGAAAATGGATAAGGTGCAACTCACGCA
>Ga0208085_1000165_pt1 | contig 25613 bp, 21 predicted proteins | sample LakMenEpi21Jun10_FD_150721 | JGI IMG/M metagenome (GOLD analysis project Ga0208085, IMG submission 150721) | Freshwater microbial communities from Lake Mendota, WI - 21JUN2010 deep hole epilimnion (SPAdes) | ecosystem: Environmental > Aquatic > Freshwater > Lentic | place: Lake Mendota, Madison...
GCAGTGAATTTTCTACGTGTTTTGGTCATCGGAATCCTCCAGGAAACAGGTTATGTTAGCCTAATTAGAAGGAATTCCACTTTCAAGAGAGGCAAAACAACTCACCACGCCACCAATACCTTCGCCACGCCGGCAGCCTTGGCAAAATCATCCTCGGTCACCTAGGAATTGAGGATGGAAAAATATTAAGAACACGCCGACCCGCATAGATTTCAATTCTCAATTCTCAATTCTCAATTCAGTTAGTAGGTTGGCGTTCTTCCAACCCATCGCCGTGTTGGCTGCGGCTCGGTACTGCGGTGCCGCGACCACGTATTCGCTCTTGCCTCCGAAGATCTCGAAGGCTTCGTCGAGGATCGGACGCAGTTCGGGAAAGATCGGGCAGCTGCGAATCCCACGGCCTTCGTCATGCTCGACTTTCGGCTCTGGGATGCTCATGCGATTCATTTCCCAATCGATGTCCTCCCAACGCAGTGACAGCGTTTCGCAGGGCGTTCGAGGCCCTCCTTAGGGAATCGCAACCACCTGTTTCCATACCGCGACTGTGGACCGCGTGCGACCCTTGCCGTGGCGTTTGCTGTAGGCAGGGTAGCGCACCCGTTTTATACTTGTAAGGGGTTGGTACTCAATTCGATTGGAATTGTCTTGCTTTTGTGAGTAATCCTCGATGCAACTTTTCCAGAAACTAAAAACACTGGTTTTTGAAGATCGCTACGTTATCGGACAGCATGCCTCCGAACGTTTAGAAGAGCGTGGTATAATGGAGTGGCAGGCTGTCGTTGGCTTGGCAAACGGAGTTCTTTTAAAAGAGCGTCTCGACGCCCAACCAAACCCGATTATCGCAGTTCATTACTTTGATGAGGAGTAGAAACCGATGCGAATACCAGGCAAAAGGATCAAACGAATCAAGCTCATTCAGTCAGAAAAGTACGTGGTTGCCGTGGAGATCGAAATGGTAATCCCGGATGAGGATACAAGTGAGCCTTGTCTAGAGTCCGAAGTGGTTGAATTCCTCAAGCAGGTGAAGTTGCATGCAGAGAAAGGAGATGTTGCTTGGCTTACTCAGCATGGAAAAGTCTACGAAGCCAAAGAAGCTGCCTAATCTTTGCTACTCGTTATTTGTCTTGAAGCCAGCGTGACGCTTTTAGCACCTTTCGAATTCTCAAAAAAACATTGGAAAAAACACCCAAAAGTTCGGTTCCTGTCCTGTCCGCTACAAAACCAAAGGTTTTCCAAGGGTTTTTCGCATTCCTGGCCAATTGCTTTGGAGTTCTGGTGCGCCCATGCTGGCTCGGTGCATGGCTTGTGACATCTGAAGAATTGCTTCGTTCCTGGAAACGTACCGAAGGCTTCCTTCGTGATGCTCGCTCCCACTTCTCGGGGGCTGCTGAGGGCATTTGTGCTGATGACCTCCGGGCATTTGAAGAGTATCTCGAACACAACGAGCTCGAGCTTGCCCTGGATATGCTCGAGGATGCATTTGATAAATCGGAAATGGGATCATGGCGTGTCTTGGAGTTGATGGCGCTGGCAGCAGCAAGTATGGGACTGATTGATCGCCAACAAAGGTACGATCGTCGGATATCGGATGCCCGAGGTTGGGAATATGAAACGATACTGCCATCGTGATTCGGATCCTTTTATCGGCGGAACCAAACCATAGTTAATCAATCGGCAAAATCGGGTAAGCCAGCCCGTTGCCGGGCACCCTCCCCACACCACCAGCCACTCACACCATCACCTTCGCCACGCCAGCCGCTCTCGCAAAATCATCCTCGGTCACCAGCAAATAGCTCTGCTGCGCGATTCTTGGCGAGTTGCCAAGCCAAGAGCAAACCACGTGCAGTGGGAACTCGCGTTGGAACTCTGTTTGCCGGCTGGCCCGCATCGAATGGAACAATCGTGGCCAACCCGAAACGCCCGCGCGGCGTAGCAGTCGCGTCATCTCGCTGCGCAGGTTGGCGTTCTTCCAACCCATCGCCGTGTTGGCTGCGGCTCGGTACTGGGGAGCCGCGACCACATATTCGCTCTTGTCTCCGAAGATCTCGAAGGCTTCGTCGAGGATCGGTCGCAGCTCAGGAAAGATCGGGCAGCTACGAATGCCACGGCCTTCGTGATGCTCGACCTTTGGCTCCGGGATGCTCATTCGGTTCATCTCCCAGTCGATGTCGTCCCAGCGAAGCGAGAGTGTTTCCGAAGGTGTCCGAAGCCCACCGTAGCGACTCAGGCCCAGGATCACTTGCCAAACCGGATTGGCCTTCTTCATCAGTTTGTCGACCACTTCGCGTGGCACAAACTCGTTGACCTTCACCGAACTCTTCAGCGTCTTTACCTTGCAGAACGGGTTCTCGTCGATAATCTTCCAGTCGACCGCATCGTGCATGAATTGCCGAGCGAATTGGATCCGTTTGTGGATCGTCGTCGTGGCCATCCCTCTGGCTTTGAGCTTCTCGTGAAACTCTTTCGCATGACCAGCCGTGATCTGATTGATCCGGATCCCCTCGGGCATGAACTCTTTAAGGTTCGCTACCACCTGCTTCCAAACCGCAACCGTGGCCGGTTTGCGACTGGCTCCATGGCGCTCGATGTAGTCGTCTAGGAACTCCTCCATCGACATGCAACTGCGATCGATTTGGATCTTTCCGGATGGTAGCATCCCAAAGAATCTTAGAATCTGCTTGATCGGAGATTAGCTTCGACCACCGCATCATGGAAAGAGCCCCACGCGGCTCAAGTCTCGGGGCTTTGGAAAGTCGTCCTCGGCAAGCTTCTTTTCCGGCAAGTAATTAAGCTGCATATCAAACCCCAAGACCACGGCTGCTCTGGGCTCGTTAGACTCTTTTGTGAGCGAAGAATTATAGAAACGGCCTTTGAGCCAAATGATGTCCTCTTGAACCGCCACTGCGTATAGAAGGATTTTTGAGCCAAGATCCGTGCAAACCACTTTCTGACAATCGCGGTCGACCAGATAAAGACGATTCGACGAGTCGTGGCAATCTGAATGTGGGCGTTCAAAACACAGAGCCCCTCCTTGAGGTAGCGGGAAGATGTCGGTGAGCGTCCATATCTTTTTGAAGGGGATTGTATAACTAGCCAGTTGCTCACCGGTATCAGGGTCGCATTTGGCTATCGCTGTTGGGGAGACCGTCCACATCGCTTTGTCTGCCTCGGAGTAACTCATGTTGAAAACATCCGAAGGGAATCTCGATATGGCATCCAAATCGCTATCCAGGATCTGGATCTTCGATTCACCAAGATAACTTACAGATAACAACCATAGATTGCCGTTGTCCTTATTGACGGCGATTCGCCAAAAGCGATCAATTAGAACACCCCTCCTCAGTTCTTTCAGCAATTCCAATTCTCTTATCAATTCTCCCTTGATCGAATAAACGTAGAGAGTCTTAGGTTTGCCGTCCCTCCTCCCGATGAGGTAAACCTTGCTGTTTTTATCATCGATCGCACCTTGTGCCCCTTCCGATTCCCCCCCCCCAAAGCCACGATCTTTTTCGATTGGAGCACCCAAGATAATCTCTTTACCGCTCGCATCAAACAATTGATGAAATCGACGATCGAATCCCTTTGCGCCAATTCGATCAATCGTTCGATCATAAACTGTATCTGATTGGATCGGCGAATCAGCGTCGGGCAATTTGGTCTTGGTGATCTTCAACGGAATCAAACCTAGATCAAGCACCTCATCATTCTCGTGCTCATCGCAGTCAAAAAACAACTCTGCCGACCAATCAATTTCACGATCAGTCGTGACTGTTTTGCGTGCATTTAGTTTGTGTTTCCCATAAGGAACATTTTGAAATTCAAATGAGCCATCGGGTTGGAGCGGAATTATTTCAATATGGCGAATATCTTCGTATTGGATGTATGCAGTGGTCTTCGATGAATCATCCGAAGCCTCTTTTTGGGATTCGTCTTCGAGAACGAATCTTCCTCGAATCGCACGTACCTCCAAATCGAGCGTTTTGTTTTCTCCCGGTCGAATTTTGAAATGCCTATCAATATCCCCTGCACGATTTTGGAGTAGCCACTCTCCCGGAAAGCACCTTGGAATTTCCAAGGTCTGATCATCAAGTAAAGTAACCCTGTAGTGTCCGGAAGATGCAACCATAGGACTGCGACTAATGAATAGATCCTTGGCCGGCTGGATCCAGGTGTCTCGCGCAGGGCGAATCTGAAGACTTGCCCAAGGTTGCAATTGGATGGACTCTAGCGTGCGAAGTTGTGAGAGAGGCAGGGACGCTACTCCTTGATCATTCCATATCTCTACGCAGTTGCAATTTTGTGGTAATGGCAACTGGATCTTGCCATTCTCAGATCGCACGATATTCAACGGTTTTCGATCATCACCAGTAATCTCGCCGTTGATAGGATAGTTCACTAGATCATCGAAATTGTAGCGTACACCTCTGTTTGCTGGTAGGTAATAGAACTCCTCGACAGGTTTCCCTTGGCTGTCGACTACGGGAATCTCTCTTGGCTTGTCGATGGTTTCCAAGTCGATTTTCACCGGAGTGAAATCGTCGATGCTTTGTGCATTGAGGCTTCGAGGCGCGGAAAATCCCCATGGCATTACAATCAGTCCGAGGGTTGCCATCGTCATCAAGGTAGAAATAGCTCGCCGATACCGAGAACCATACAAGTCGAATTTCAGGAATCGGATTCTCTCGGATAAAGTTCGAAAGCCTCCCGAGCGGGCCATCGATAGGGCATGGGCTGGCATTCGGTGTCTTGCTTGGTCTTCCAGTAGTCGTACCAACAGCCCCGCGTAGACGGTATGCTCTAATTTCGCTGCTCGGATTGCAAGTTCGTCGCAGGCAAGCTCCATGGCTAAATAATACCGACGCGCTGCGAGCCACGCAGGTGGCCAAAAGAAAAGAACGATCGAGACGAACGTCGGAAGCAGATTCCACCACAAATCGCTACGTTTGTAGTGTGCTAATTCGTGAGCTATCCCCATACGGCAACCTTCGACCCCAAAGCGAGTTTCGAAGTCCGAGGGGAGTACCAACCGCATCGCTCCTGAATAAACGAGCATTGGTACAGAGGCCGCGCTGGACAATTGAATCTGAGGCATTTGCCGGATCCCTAGAGACTTTGCGATCTGTTCGCTAAGAGCCATCAAGTGCGATGGAGCACAGTGCGTCGAACGCTGCAGGATACGGATCGTCTTCCAAGAGCGGTAAACAATAACACTTGCCATGCACGTAGCACCAAAAGACCACAGCACAAAAGCATGCCAAGGTTGGATCGAGAGCGATCGAGTCGATGGCTTGACCGATATTCCATTCGGGAATTCTCGTCCAGGTACAGAAGGTTTTTTGAAAGACGCTTCGGAGGGTGTGTCCGTGGTCTTCAAGGAAGCAACGGTAGCTTGTTCGCTGGCGATCTGAGTTGATTTCGAAACTTTGGATTCTTGCGAACCCTCTTTGTCCTTGGGTAACCCGTCGGCTCGAACAAACCAGGTTGAGGGAACCCTTGCTGATGGGACGGCCGGCACGCGTAGTATCCATCTTGATTCCAACGAACCTATCAAGGACGTTGGGAAGATCACCCAAAAAAGTGTTTTGATGTAAACGGCCCGCCACAACCAGGAACGATGATTAGCCGTCAACCGCAGTGGCAACTTCTCGATGATGAAAACAATGAGCACCGAGATGGTAAATCCGAGGAGACCTTGCGCCAGAGCATTCCATACATCGTTGCTACTCATTTTGATTTACCTCGTTTACGGGCCAGGGCACTTGTGTCGGCTTCGAGCCGCTGGACCAGTTTCTTAAGTTGCTCGATTTCCTGGGCCTTCGGCGGTTGGCTTTGGGTCAAATACGCCGCCAGGGGTACGACAGATCCACCGAGCACACCGTTGACAAAGTCACCGACAAGATTCTTTAGGACCTCTGAGAGCGGTAGTTTGGGGCTATAGTGAAAAACGTTGTCGATCTTTTTGCGTGTCAAAAAGCCCTTTTTTGTCATTCGCTCCATCATGGTCAGAACAGTTGTGCGGGCTTGGCCCGTCTTTTCGATCCAGTACTGAGCGACCTCGCGTACCGAGATCGGGTGGTTCTGGTCGATGTATTGAAGCAGTTCCCATTCGACTCTTCCGAGCGACGCAGGCTTTTTGACCATCGCAAATCCTTTCATGCAAACTAGAGTGATGACATCCGTAGACATGCTAAGTCATACTACACGCGTAGTCAATAATGCGTTCCGGTTTTTAACGCAATGTTGGGGAGAGATTCAACACTTATTTCTCGTGATTGCTGCAAGCCACTCAACCTAGGTGGCCCCATTCGGTCCTGGAATCCTCCGGTTTCTATACCCCCAATTCCATACTCCCACCCCATCTAGCATTCACCCCTCCACCATCACCTTCTTCGCTCCAGCCGCTTTGGCAAAATCATGCTCGGTGACCTAGGAATTGAGAATGAAAAATTGAGAATGGAGAATTATTAAGAACACGCCGACCCGCATGGATTTCAATTCTCAATTCTCCATTCTCAATTCAGTTAGTAGGTTGGCGTTCTTCCAACCCATTGCCGTGTTGGCCGCGGCGCGGTACTGGGGAGCCGCGACCACATAGTCGCTCTTGTCTCCAAAGATCTCGAACGCTTCATCGAGGATCGGACGCAGCTCGGGAAAGATCGGGAAAGATCGGGCAACTGCGAATCCTGCGACCTTCGTGGTGCTCGACCTTTGGCTCCGGGATGCTCATTCGATTCAGTTCCCAATCGATGGCTGAACGGTATACCGAGATGCTCGTCGCATCGTTCGTCCATGATCTGCGAAGCATCATGACCCACCTACAGGTCAACTGCTATTCGCTGATCGAGGAAGTGATCGCCGACGCAGGGAGCCAAGCCAAACGGTATGGAGTCCGGGTCCGTAACGATCTTCAATTGCTCGAATCGTCCGTCGAAGACATGGTCACTTTTACGCGACCGGTCTCCACGGAGCGATTGCCCGAGCGTTTGGCGGTCTTGGTCGCCGAGGCGCTAGAACTGACGCGCGATAGCGTACGCAAAGCCAAGCTGGACCCGGACTCGTATCGGTCCAACAGGACGTGCCAGAATCGATCGTCGTGCCCCTGGCGCGGCACCAAATCGTGATCGCTCACGATTCGGGAAGCCAGGAAAGCCGACTCTGATCAGATTGAGATCGAAGACACACCAGCGAGTCGCCGTCAGCGGATATTGGAATTGCTGGGTGATGGCGGAAAGCTTCGCTCCACCTGCATCGCGACCCACTTGGGGTGCAGCCTCAAGACAGTCAAACGCGAGCTCGAAACCCTCCGCTTGGCAGGAAAGATCGAGTTCATCGGTCCCAACAAAGCGGAACGTATCAGTTGGTGGCAGGGTGAATGCGATCTTAGAAGTGCTACAATTCAATAGTTATTGAGCCAAACCGGTATCCAAAGAGTCGACGTCATTTAGCCAATTCAAGGCGAATATACCCATCATGTACCCATCGCTTCTTAAATCGCTTATTGCTCTATCACTTTTGATCGGTAGTGGGGCCAATCTCTGTGAAGCTCAGCTGCCTAAAGAGATCACCAACAGCATCGGGATGAAACTAGTGCTCATCCCTAGAGGGAAGGTCATGATGGGCTCGCCTAAGTACGAAGAAGGTGGCAGTGTCTATGAAACCCATCAGCACGAAGTGGAGATTAACGAAGAATATTACCTTGGCGTGTATGAGGTCACCCAGGCACAATACATGAAAGTTATGGGAAACAACCCGAGTTGGTTCAATGAGGACACGGAAGCGGTATTGAGGAACGGGTTGGGAACTGACCCAGGGTGGTTCAAGAAGTCGTCGGGCCAACGAAGCGTCAGTGCAGTGCATCCGGTCGAGCGGGTTTCGTGGGAGGATGCAATCGAATTCTGCAAAAAGCTTTCGGAGTTGCCCGAGGAAAAGAAGACTGGTCGCACATACCGTCTACCGACAGAGGCGGAGTGGGCACACGCTTGCCTCGCTGGGAGTAAATCGGCGTGGAGTTATTTTGACAGCGATTTGCGTGACTACGCTTGGTTTGGTGGCAACAGCAAAGGTCATACGCATCCAGTTGGAGAGAAGAAACCAAACGAATGGGGGCTTTACGATATGTACGGGAATGTTTGGGAATGGTGCAGTGACTTGAACGGTGCATACCCTGAAGGTGACAAGGGCGGTTGGTTCCGCGTAGTTCGGGGCGGCGGTTGGGGCGGCGGTAGCGCGATCCGCGGCAGGGTCGGCCCGTCGAACCGAGGCAACGACTTCGGCTTCCGCGTTGCCCTGAGTCCATCCGGAATCCCCCAGTCGCCCGAGGCGGACAAGTAGCGATTAAGAATCGGGAACGATCAATGTTATTGTTCGCCTGACCCTATAAACCAAATCCATGACCCTATATTTTCTCAGGGGTTTTGGATGTGACCCTATAAATCGTCAAGCTGGTTAGAAAGTTGGTTTTGCTGGTGCGCAGTCGCGCGCGCTGCCAGCGTACAAGATGTTTTTCGAGTCACCAAAACACTGGGGTTTCTAAGGATCGCTTTTGGCCCCGAACCACGCCGGTGTGGGCGGTAGGATTCGAACTATGTCGACTTGTTCGGACACATGGGAGGGAGGAAAATAGACCGAACCAGCCGATCGACCGTTCTACAGGTTTTCTTATCCAAGCGTATTTGCGGTTGTTCGGCATAGAGGCCCGAGGAATCGAGTGTTCGATTCAGATTCTGTCCCCAAAAACGACTCGCAGTCACTGCGACTTTCCTCCAGTGAAAGGATAGACACAAATGTTCCCAAAACATGCGCTGCAACCAACATCGATGGCATCCTTTCTAATCGCTGCGATTCTTGGGGGCTTGTGTTCTTCAGACTCCTTTTCGCAGGAACCCTCTTCTCAAGACGCTCGCACCCGGAGCGATAAACAAGGGCGGATAGTTGGATTGACCTATTTGGGGCAAGGTGGACTGAGACAATCCGCACCGAAGGACGTTTCCAGCCTGACCAACGTTGTGATCTCCTACGGAACAACACTCACGCGTGACGACATCGAGTTCTTGGCTTCGCTGCAGAACGTCGAGGAATTGTCTTTTGGGGGCAATTTAGACGACGAATACGTCGCTATCGAAGGCGACCTTTCTCCGTTGGGCAAACTAAAACGACTTGAAAGCGTGTTTCTATGCAAACGCGATATGCGTGACAGCGACCTAGCATTTCTTCGCGAGTTACCCAATCTGCGAAGCTTGGAATTTCTAGCAGGACCTAATCCATTCCATGAGAATGGCTCCAGCGTTACAGACGCATGTGCAGAGTCCATAGGTCAGGCCAGAAACCTTCGTTGGCTTGAAATATACAACGGAGACAAGCTCTCCGATCGGTTCATTGAGGGAATCAGTCAACACTTAGAGGAACTTGAGCATCTCCACTTGGGTTCCGACAACCTTACCGATCGATCCTTGCAGTTGCTTGCCAAGCAATTCGGCAACCTAAAATCGATTGATTTGTATTCGAAACAGTTCACTGACCAAGGCGTCGCTTTTTTAGCATCCGCAAAACAGTTACAGAAAGTCTGGCTGGAATGTCCATTGCTCACGAATGAATCTGTGAGCGTTTTAACGGAGCTAAAGGATCTGCGTCACCTTTTGATCACCGCCCCAACGGTCACCAACGAAGTCGTAGAAAAAGTGGCCAAACTACCTGAGTTGCAGATCCTCTGTCTGAGGAATACACCGCTGTCTGATGAGCAGTTTGCGATGTTCGCTAATCATCCGAAGCTCGAGTCGATTTTCGCCAATGGCCGGAATCTAACGACGGAGAATGTGTTGCAGGTGATCGGGACAATGCCGAGGCTGGAACACATGACACTTGCTGAGGCAAAAGCCCAAATTTCGGTGAATCGTTTTCTTGCTGCTCGCAAGTCCGCATCTGGTAAAAGTGATAAGTGAATGCCCTGCTGCGTTAGTCAAAAACAAGTTCGTGCCTCGCATCGGATTTCGTCGTACTCGTACTCGATGGCTGTTCGAACTTCGGCGATTCCGATCTATCGCCCAAGAGCATGGAACCACGGAACACACCGAACACACGGAAGCAAGACATAACGGTGGGAGGATTCGTTTCCGTGTATTCGGTGTGTTCTGTGGTTCAAAAAGACAGGGGATCGCGGCTGAGGTTTGTCGATCAATGCGATTGCTACCTTTGGAACGTCGATTTTTCCAGGGCTTTTCGCTCTTGATCAGCTAGCTCCCTCGGATGGTACAATGGGTCGGTACAACAACCTAAGTCCTTCAATAGCCGATCCGCTCGAGGCGGGGAATTTCCCGAGCCGGATCAGGAGAAAACCATGCTTGATATTGTCGGGGGGCGCTTAAGCACCCATTGCGATCGTCGCCAGCGGCGTCATTTCCTGAAAATCGGTGGACTCGGACTCGGTGGGTTGTCGCTCCCTGGAATCCTGCATGCCCAGGATTCTGCCCCTTTGAACCCCAGCAGGTCGTTGGGGCACAAGGCGGTGATCATGGTCTATCTTTCGGGAGGCCCGTCGCATCAGGACATGTTTGACTTGAAGGTCGATGCACCCGTGGAAATTCGGGGGACCTTCCAACCCATCTCGACGAACGTTTCTGGGATTCAGATCTGCGAACATATGCCCAGGCTCGCGAAGATCATGGACAAAGTGGCGATCATCCGTTCCTTGCACGGCTGTCCGGATCAGCATGCCTCGGACCTGTGCATGAGCGGATATCCCATGGGTGCCAATGGCAGACAGGACAACCACCCATCGCTCGGGTCGGCAGTTGCGAAATTGCAAGGCTCGGTCGACCAAGCCGTACCGCCGTTTGTAGGGCTTTCGATCAAGACCAAGCATGATCCGTACAGCAATCCGGGGTACCCAGGATTTCTAGGACCTGCTTATGCGCCGTTTCAGCCCGATGGAGAGGGCATGGCCAATATGCGTCTGGAAGGAATCAGCCTGGATCGTCTTCGAGATCGACGCGGGTTGCTTCAAAGTCTCGATCGATTCCGCAGCCAAGTCGACCTGAACGAAGGCTACCGAGCTGCCGATACCATGACCCAAAAGGCCTTTGATGTGTTGACTTCGAGTCGGTTGGTCGAAGCCCTCGATTTGGAGAAGGAGGATCCTACCGTGAGGGATCGCTATGGTCGTGGGAGTCGTGATCCAGCGTTCGGTGAGGATGCAGGTCCGCATTGGATGGATCAGTTCTTAACCGCAAGGCGATTGGTAGAAGCCGGGGTTCGCTGCGTGACGCTTTCTTTTGGAAGTTGGGATCGCCATCACTCGAACTTTGAACGATTGCCGACGCAGCTTGCGAAATTCGACCAAGCCATCACCGCGTTGATTGAGGATCTTCACGAGCGGGGACTCGATCAAGACGTCAGCGTGGTCGCTTGGGGCGAATTCGGACGAACCCCAAGAATCAATAAAGACGGGGGGCGAGACCACTGGCCACAGGTCTCCTGTTGTCTCTTGGCAGGTGGTGGAATGCGAACGGGCCAAGTCATCGGTTCGACCAATCGTTTTGGCGAGGTTCCTCAGGATCGTCCTGTCCATTACCAAGAAGTCTTTGCGACGTTGTATCATCGGTTGGGAATTGACGTGAGCACCGCGACGATCCCCGACTTTTCCGGTCGCCCTCAGTTTTTGGTCGATCGACACTTGCCCATCAAAGAACTCATTTAGTTCAGGCCAGCGAGTCGTACCGTTGCTGCAAACGCTTGAGTTCGATTCGATAACCAGGATAGGTCATCCAAGCATTCCGCTAGAAAAATTGTGAGAAATTGCTTGACGGTGTCTAAGTAGATTCGCTAGATTGCAATTATCTGGGCCTAATAAAGCTAAGAAATCGAGGAACCCATCTCTGGGTTTATTTTAGCCCAAGGCTTATTTTTCCGTGAGGTTTTTTGTCAATCATGCGTGATCATAAGCAAAAAGTATTTCTAGAGATTTCGTGTTTGCTGACGGGATTCTCCGAGATCGAACTCGAAGGAACCGGTATGCTCGACCTTTACTACAACGAAGTCGGCAAGCAATGCGATTCTGCCAGACTCGAATTATTCTTCGCAGAGGCAGAAACCATTCTGTTGGAATCCAATCAAGAAGTGGCCAAAGCGAATGCAATGATCGCTTCAAACCTTCTGTCTGACAGAAACTACGATGCTGTGGCCAAGAAGATTATCCTGCTATGGTACACCGGAATGTGGTTTCCCGATCTGGCCAATCTCAATAAAGCAAAGTCTTACGTGAGTTCGGATTCCTATCAGCAGGGGCTCGTGTGGAACGTTGTCGGGGCACATCCTCCAGGTGCACGGCAGCCCGGCTACGGCTCTTGGGCGGATCGACCAATTGGCAATCATTCCCATTGACTACCTTTTAAAATTGAAAATGATGGAAAACCAGGAAGTTGACGTAGTAATCGTTGGATCGGGCATCGCAGGCAGCGTGATGGCTAAGATTCTGACCAAAGCTGGCAAGAAGGTGCTGCTACTCGAAGCAGGGCTGGAGTCGGGGATCGCTTTGGATGCTGAAGGCGCCTACAAGACTTATGTAGAAGCCTATTTGAAGACCTTTTATGAAACTGCCGCCAAGGCTACCAACGGTCCGTACCCTAACATCACCGATGCCAAATCGCCGGATGTCCTAGACATCAAGGCCAAGACACCCTACGCCGATAGTGGCTACTTCGTGCAGATGGGCCCGCTACCATTTGCAAGCGACTGCCTACGCGGTCCGGGTGGCACGACACTGCACTGGCTCGGAAACACGCCGAGGATGCTTCCCAATGATTTTGAGATGCTTACGCGCTACGGCGTGGGTAAGAATTGGCCGATCAAATACGATGAATTGATGCCGTATTATGAAATGGCGGAGAATGAAATCGGGATTGCCGGTGATGTCTCGGCACAAAAGGGACCGGATATGGAGCCCAATCGCAATTACGGGGCTGGATATACATTCCCGATGAAGAAGATCCCTCAAAGCTACATGGATCAGCGGTGGATGGAGAAGTCTGAAGGGCTAAAGGTCAAGGTGCACCAATGCGAATATACGATCACCTACATCCCCATGCCCCAAGGCCGCAATTCCGTCCCGAATCCGGAATACCGTTTTTCCGGAGTGCGCTGGGATACGGAAAGGAAGCGTTTATACCTAGAGCCGATGAGCGCCGAGAAAAACTACGAGCCGGTTGGTGCGATTTGGGATCAAAATACTGGGCAACGCTGCGAAGGCAATGCGTCATGCGTGCCGATCTGTCCAGTGCAAGCCAAGTACAATGCATTGAAATCGCTCAAGCGGTCGAATCGCAAAAACCTGCAAATCCGTACTCAGGCAGTGGCCTCCTCGATCATGGTCGATCCGAAGTCCGGGGATGTGACTGGAATCGTTTATAAAACCTACAAGAAGGGAGATTCGAAGCAATACCAAACCTCTGTAGCGACCGGGAAAATCTATGTCATGGCGGCAAGTGCAATCGAAAACGCTAAGATTCTCCTTGCTTCTGCGGTGGGCAACCGGAGTGGGCAAGTGGGCCGCAACCTTATGGACCACTGCGTGATGCTCACTTGGGGACTCATGCCTGAGAAGGTCTACGCTTACAGAGGCCCGGGTTGCACCACCAATATCCCGACCTTCCGCGACGGCAACTTCCGAAAGGATTTTGCAGCTTGGATTTCGCCTGTAGACAACTGGGGGTGGTCCTGGCCTACGAATTCGCCGGGTTCAGACCTTCTGACTGCCGTCGAGACCAATGGCATGTTTGGGGAGCGACTCCGCGACTACATCAGCGACCGCGTCGCCCGTCAAATACTTCTGCACTTCGAATGCGAGCAACTCCCCGATCCTGAGAACCGCGTCACGATCGACCCAGCTTACAAGGATCAACTTGATAATTACCGACCGGTCATTCACTACAATGTATCTGAATACATGCTGAAATCATTCGAAGCTGCTAAGCAGGTTTCAGATCAGATTTTCGGGGCTAACGGCATCGAAGACTACACGCGGTACAGTGATACTGAACCCGACTATGTCGTGTACAAAGGCAAGGGTTACACGTTCCGAGGCGCAGGTCACATCGTGGGGACTCATTGCATGGGGTCCGATGGTGAGAATTCTGTTGTAGATACGAATCAGCGTGCATGGGACCACAAAAACCTCTATGTCGTGGGCTGTGGCAGTATGCCGACTCTTGGGACCTCGAATCCCACGCTCACCATGACGGCTTTGACGATCAAATCAGCAGAGGCAATTCTTCAACAATTGGAAAACTAAATGACCATGAATCCAATGTTCACAACCAATCGGGATCGGCGACGCCATCAGCTTCTTCCGACTACATCTTCATTGCACGAAGGGGGCACGATCCATACTCTGCCCGATCTGATTCAGCATCTCCAATGGGCGATCGAGGTTGAGCATTCCACGATCCCCCCCTATCTCTATGCATTGTATTCCATTAAGGAGGAAACCAATGCATTCGCCTACAACATAATTCGAAGTGTCGTACTTGAGGAAATGCTCCACATGGTCCAGGCTTGCAACATCCTGACAGCTATCGGTGGCACTCCAGTGCTCAATAGTCCGGGGTTCATCCCGAATTATCCATCTCCGCTCCCCAAAAGCAGTGGCCAATTCTCTGTGGGGCTCGAGAAGTTCAAGCGGCATTCTATAGAGACTTTCCTCAAGATCGAGAAGCCGGCCGTTCCGCATGCCAAGCCGCAGGGTGAGAATTACGACACTATCGGCCAGTTTTACGAGGCCGTGAAGATCGGTTTGGAGGTCGTGGACAAAAACGAAGGCGGCATATTCAAGCCCCAGTACAGCCACAAACAGGTGACCCCCGAGCAGTATTATGGAAGCGGTGGACAGATTTGCCCTGTTTATTCGTTGTGTGACGCCCTCAAGGCGATCCATGAAATCGTCGGACAAGGGGAGGGGATTAACCATACGATCGAAGATCCTGACCACGCGCTTTTCGGCGAGGAGATCGAGTACGCACACTATTTCAGATTTAATGAAATCTACAATGAACACCGTTACCAAGAGGGGCAATCCCCTGATAGCGAACCCATGGGTAAGAAAGTGGATGTCAATTGGGAAGCGGTTCACGACATGCAGGACAATCCCAAAATGGCGACTTATTCTCAGGGTAGTTCGATCTACGATAAGATGCTTGATTTCAACGTCACCTATATGAAGCTTCTGGACAATATTGAAAAGGCCTGCAACGGCCAACCCGATTTGTTGATGAAAGGCATCCCCCTGATGTACGACCTTAAATACAAGGCGATCGAGCTAATGACTATTCCTGATGACAATGGGAAAATGGTTGGGCCGAGTTTCGAGTATGTGAAGATCTAGGCGAATGTATTTCACAGCCTTTCAATGCAGACTGTCTATGGGTGATAACATAATCGTCAGGCGTCACCGGATCAATTTCTGTTGGTCGTTTACTTCTTCGTGCGACAGATGAATGGATAGTGCGTATTGTCGATGATTGGTTCGACTTCAAAGAAGTCATTGAGCACTGATTCCGCTGTACAGTACGCACCCTCCACCCACGCTTGGTCGTTCGAGTACGCCTCACCGACGATGAAGATATCCGCGTCTGCACCTTCGACCAACTGTGAAGGCTTGCGGATTTTCTCCTGCACGTCGGCAATATTGTAGTGGGCGGCCCACGCGTGATAGCCCGCAGCGAATGGCGGCAAGGACCAATCCATATAGCGAGCCTCAAGTGGCTCGGGCACTAGGCTATAATCCGCATTAGGCCCAAAGTGCAGTTCTGCCAATTGACGCCGTAGCATCTTTACCATGCGAGGCGGCACCTCGCGAGGCCCGTCGAGTGTCTGGATGTCTTCCGAACGGGCTTGCTTACGGTCGCGATTTGGACCGATCTCGAGTTCTTGCCAGAACGTGGTAAACGTTTCATCATCGTAGCTGGCGAGGATGCCGTAGACCGGTTTCGTATTGGGTGAACGGGCGTTGTTACCAAAATACACGGCCATTCGGATCGGCGTGTCGGAGATGCTCGGGCCAATGGTGTCGCGCGTGGCTGCATCAGTGAGTTGCTGCTCTTGCTTGACACTTAATCGCACTGCGGCTTGCTTCTCGACTGCCGCCACGAGATCGGCCGACGACGAGAACTGTACGCTGAGCACTGTGGGTTTCTCAATCGCCTCGCAGAGCGTTTCAGGGAAGCCTGTGGATTTTAGCTTATCGATCACGGCATGCGTGACTTCGAACCCGATGATCTTCGGCGGATACTGTGCCTCGAGCCACCATGGCGAGTCGAAGAACATGCCCACTTTGTACGATGGCTGCATCACTGCTGCTTCGAGGTACAGCCGCACTTTCTGGGTATTAAGCACGTCGAGTGTCTCGCTAGGAACCGAGTAACGCGAGCCCTGGGCCACCAACTCGATCGCGTAGCGAGGCATCGCCAGCCAGGCGGCTTGAGTCGTTTGGCTATGTGAGGCTCGCCACGGCTCGGTGCGCGTCGCTAGCCGGTAGTGAATGACGCCCGCTTGCACGAAGATAGACTGGAGCCGGGTGTTGGGCGTGAACTTAAAGACAATACCCTTCTGATCCGCGAGCGTTACGATTGCCTTGAAGAGCGCTGCGAACATCCCCGAGTACCCGGTAATGATGGTGAAGTAGCTGGTTCCGGGCGTGAACTCGTTGTTGGATTGGAACGCCACGGCCGAATTCCAGTTGATAACATTCGACGAATAGCCGTTGCCGTCGGCGGCGTAGTTGTAACCTTCCGATCCAAGCTGGTCGTACATCAGGTTCCAATACCCGATGTCCTTGAGGTGATCCCCTTTTTGGAAGATGGAAGTAGCGGGCAAATCGGCCTCGATGCGGCCGTGCTGGTAGAAGTCGTTCCACTGCTGCCTTGTAAACAATGAGCTCTCGGTGCTAGGCGCGAGTTTCTGGAGCACCCCAAAAGCATTGTCGGGCGGAGCCGCGGCTATGTCTGAGTCGGCGCTATAGGGGGCTGGGCTCTGTGAGGTGATGTCGTTCAGGTAGAAATTCTTCGAACGCAGGTAGAACAGGGGATTGGACGACTCGTTGAACGGCACCACGTAGGGGTCGAGTCCGAGTTTGGAAATTACTGTGGTGACTAGGCGGTGCCCAGGCGCGGCGCCGCCATTGGCGTCCTTAGCGCTGGTGTCCCAGCGGCTGTACCGCATGGCGCCGACTTCCAAATACGAGTTGTTCGGATCGTTCTTGTAGTGCCAAGTGCAAACTCGTCCGCCCGCCTCACGAATGTCGGGCTGATCGCCGGCGAAGTCGTAGTTGCCCCAGTCGAACAACTCAAGCACGTCGCCGCGCACCAACTGCTTTTTGAGCCCGGTTTCGCTGTGGGTATGGCCGTTCAGGAGGCGCCAAGCGGTGTATAGTCCGGCTGCGCCTGCACCAAAGATCGAGTAGGTCTTTTTTTCGGTAGTCGTCATCATTTGTGCTCCGTTGCGGTTTTGTGGAAGTAGGTGCGACCTTCTTGGAAATGGGAGATGTCAAAGAGAGTCTTTCCGTCGAGCGCCAGGTCCGACAGAATGCGGCCAACGAGCGGAACGAACTTGGCCGCCCAACCGGTTGCATACACCACGATGTCCTCATGGTGCGGCACGTGGTCTGGCGCGAAGTCGATGATCAGTTCTTTGTTGGGAATCTTGCTGAGGGCTACCATGCAGGTGGAAGCAAAGTGCGGAACTGGGTCGAGGCCCGTCATGTGATCTCGCACCCACTGGGCGGTAAAACTAAGTTCTTGGTTGTTCGGCACCAGTGTGCGTTCTGCGGGCGAATCGAGCGGCTTGACCACGAAGTCCGAGGCTACACGGATGTATCCGGGGTAGTTCCAATCCACCTCGGGGAATCCGTAGAACTGGTTCCCGTTTTCGCCCATCGCGTTCTGGAAGACGAACCAGGTTGGGTATTGGGTATCGGGTTTGGTCTTCTTGTAAAATGCCGAGGCCATGTTCCAATACGTCGCAGCGACGCCGAAGCCGAGCAGCCCGAACACCCCATTGGCAAATGGACCTGGCGTCAGCACCAGTTTCTTGCCCGCAAAAGTGCCTAGCGGCGTCTGGACGTGGAATGCTCCATCTGTCCAATTGATCGCCGTAGCCGGTGCTTCTTCGTGCAGGGTCACCAACGGTGAGGCATGATTCCAATCAAGGAGAGTACGGATCGTGGCCTTAAGATTGATGCTGGCCCCGTCTTTTTGAAACAGTCCTGTATATGTAGAGGGTAGATCGCGGAAGTGATATTCGCTTTCCAGCCCCTTTGCATCCACAGTAGTATAAGGCACACCCTCGGCCTTTAACGCCTTCTCCGCTTCGCTAATGTTGCCCTCTGTAGAGGTAACCGTCGGGTCGCCGAACCACAGGGTGCCCACTTTATCCATAAGCGGCACCGGCGTCAGCGCTTGCAACTCGTTCCAGAACGGAATGGACTGCTTGACCAACTTTACCATATACTGCTCCGGATAAGGCAGGCGAAACTGGCGCGAGACGCCCGCTGAGCTACCCATTTGGTTGCCAAAGGTGAATTGTTCGAGCAGAAGCGATCGCGCACCGCGCCGGCTCAGGCTATACGCAACCGACTGTCCGATCGGTCCGCCTCCGATGACGATGACGTCATAGTGGTCAGTCCGACCAATTGCCGGGCCGTTCATCATCACTCTCATCGGTATCTCCCTGTCCTTAGGCAAATGGGTTGGTTGTCAGACGACAATCTCGACGCCGTGGAAATTTTCATAGAAGTCAAGATCAACCTTCTCCCCGAAGGCAAGATCGAGCTCTTTCTGGTGAAGCCATTCGACAATGCGCTCTGTCTGAGCTTGGTTTCCCTTCCAGCGAATTGACTGGATGCGTTCACGCGGAGCCGGTGTGAGGGTGAAAGCCAGGTCGCGATGCCCTCGTCGCACACTCAGAGTCACTGGCTCTGAGCGCCCGCCAACCCAGGTGAGCGCCGCGGCACTGAATGCATGATTGTTAATCGCGCAAATCATATCGCCCGGTGCGAGGCCAACTGCACCGGCCGGACTGTCATCGAAGACGCCGTAGATACTCGGACCGACATGATCCTGGAACGCCAACCCTAGAATCGAGGCAGGTCCGAGCGTGACCTCGAATCCGATCTCCCGGAGCTGATCAGGCGGTCACATCCTCGCTAATGCGACGGGCACCCGAAGGGTGGTGGACGTTCCACCCGTCAGGCACATGATAGTCAACGCGGCAGGCGCCGAGGTGCGCCGGCGCGAACAGATAGCGCGCACCGAGCACGACGGCGAATTGATCATCGACGAGTCCGGCGGACTCGGACAGGTCATCGCCCCAAGCGGATGCGGTGTAGGAGACGTGTACCAGGCCCGCTCCCTTCTCCACGACGTAACCCTGCCAGCCGTCGCGCCTCACGTGTAGGGCTTTGTTCGTGACCCCACAGAGAGCCAGCACATTGAACAGGTCTCTCGCCTGCGGCGCGAATGCATAGTCACCGGGCACCCAAGTGGGAATTTGTAAATGGACGGAACCAGTGGCCACCGGTCCACTAAGCGTCATCTCGACTTGCAGCTCGTGGCGCACAGGAAGCACTTTCACGCGGTATTCCACTGTTGACGATGTTGTCATATGCTCTGGCTCCATAGATTGAGTAACTGACGCTGTTAATTGGTTCAAGCACGAGTGTGCTTCATTCGACAAATGACCGGCTCGGGGCCTCCAATTGCCTCTTCGGCCGGTTCGGTCACTAGCTGGATCGGCGGGAATCTCATTTCCGGTCGAATGTCCTTCTCGCGCCGCAGGGTGTTAACCTGGATGTGAGGCCACTGCGTCGTGCCGCCGTCGGCGCCAAACATGAACTCGAAGTCTACAATTTGCTCATACTGCAACTGATCGATGACCATTCCACTCTCCTCGTCGAAAATCTCCTCTAGCCACATGCGGAAGCGGAAGCGAGTGACCCGACAGTAGCGTTCGATCATGGCGTTGTTGACCGTGGCGCCTTGCACACCCGTATCTTGACGCGAGTCCAGTTCGATCAAATCGTATTTCTTGAAACTCAGCCGCTCGTTGGCGTCGATCAACTTCAGGTTCGGTTGAACCGTATACGGGAACTTAGCACCGAATTGATCGTAGTTAAATATCTTTTCGAAGTAGGCTCGCCCACTGTTGACGCCGCGATTCCCAGGACTTTCGTGCGGTTTTTGTTCTTCGCGAGAGAGTTTGGTCCATTCCGGCTTTTCGCGAGATCCATGATAAAGGTCGGGATCTGGACCTCTAAGATTGATACCCATTGTTTTCGAAACCGAAAGATACTCATGTTCCCAGAGATTGGCAATGTGCGGAGCATTACCCTCGACGTCAGATTTCGTGACATTACCTATCAAGTGGATAGTTGTGCCGTGGGGAATCACACCGGAACGGGAGATCGAATGGGGAGGAACGAATTGGGGACCGAGTTGGCCCGGGCCTAACACGGGCTCAGCACCGTCGGTCTTCACTGATTCTGCATCCGATGGGTGCTTGAACATGGTCGGTGGGTTTTGGTAAGGGCTCTTCGGGTCCCAAGGCATATGGTTGTCGCCCAGCCACAGGTACATTCCATTCTCGAAATGCTGGAGATTGTTTTCGTTGTCAACGATCGCAGTTTCGTACTTTACCGCACCGCTGAACTGCTCATTGGACCCGCCGCGGTTACGGACCGGTTCGTTGACCTGTGTAAACTTAAGCTGCTCGCGATACTCCTGGGACTTGAAGGTAAAGACTCCAAAGATCGTCTCTGAGGATGTGCCTGGTGATGGCATGGGTGTGGTGTGCAGCCCGGTCGGACCACCCTTCCAGTTAACCCACGTACCATTGAGTTTCGATAAGATTCCGAACTGCGGCACCCTCGGTGTTCTTTCTTCACTCCACTCATTGTAGGGCGTCACAGAGGATGGTTGTGGTTCTTTGGAATTTGTCATTTCATCGGTCCTTTTTTGATTTTCCTGAGTCTCTAACGTATTGGGGCTGATTCGTTATCAAGGAAGCATGGATCGCAACAAGCTTGTTTGAGGAACCCTTGAACACAGAGTGAGGATCGGCGCTTGGTGAGCTGAAAAACGCTCGCACTATGAATCGTAGGGTAACAGTATGGATAAGGAACTGTCAAATTTTTTATGCTTTTAGGCAGAAATAATCGGTTAGGAAAAGGAGGCGATCCGGCATTGTTGTGAGTTGAGATCTTATCGATCCAAGAATGAATCAGGGCTCATGCGGAGGGTTCTTGGGTAGAAAAGATCGAAGAAACACAAGCGGTTCCAACCATCGGATCCAGCACGGGACATACATCAGCGCAGACTTGCGGAGTTTGACAAGTCATCTGGCTGGTGTTCATAATACCTTTGTGATTCACTTCGTTTTTCCGAAAACACACACAGGAGTTTTGCTTCATGCCCCTTCACTCCCATGAATCCGATCAGGACGTGGTGCGCCAAACTATCTCCAAGCTTAGGCAAGCCGCTGAGATCGAGCAGCACTTTATGTGCATGTATCTTTACGGGGCGACTAGCATTCAAAAACGGTACGTAAACAACCAACCGTTATCCGTCTCGCCAGCTCAGTTGGAAATCACCCGACGTTGGGCTAACGTGCTCTACGGTGTAGCCCGCCAGGAAATGGAGCATTTAGCGCTAGTCAACAACCTCTTGCGTTCCATTGGCGGGGCTCCGTACTTTGGTTGCCCGCATGTTTCGGTAAAGCCACTCGCTTCATTCCACCTTGGTGCTCACCCGTCTCGCGACGAACCAAGCTCAGTCGTTGCAACGTCGGCCTCATTAACTGGGCGCCTCTGCGATTCGCTCAAGCCGATTGCACATGAATTTGAGTTGACCAAGTTCGATTTGGATGCGGCGCGGCGTTGGACTTGCATGGAATCCCCCGATTGCCGGGCTCTTTCCACCTACGACGATGGCTCGCACTTTGCTGAATGGTGTTTCACCAAAAAGGGGCCCACTGGACGTTTGTCCGATGCCGACGAGATCGAACCCGGTACGATTGAGGAACTGTATAATGAAATTGAAGGTTTCTTTAGGCGATTACCTGCCGGCGCGTTTGTGACCGATTCCAAAGCACAAGTAGCGATCCAACAACAATATGCCATCTATGTCTTTCCGGTAAGCGACCACGCGACAGCGATGCAGGCCATGCGGCTGATCACGGAACAGGGGGAAGGTATTTCCGGTTTTTCCTCTTATCCTAGTCATTATCGGATGTTTTATGACATCGTTCGCGAATGGGAAAGGAACGATCCTATCACAGCTGCTTGGCCGGTGGCCAAGAATCCTGATGGTCGCGAGATTAAGGTCGATTACACCAAGCGATTATTCGCCCTGTTCAATGAAGCCTACGAGACACTTCTCATTATGCTCACCGGACTCTACGCGACAACGAAGCAGAATCCGGACGGTTATCCGTATTTTGCCCCAGCACTCGGCTCCCAGGTATTCGCACCCTACATGACGTTGGTGATTCGGTCGCTGGCCGAAGTGCTTGTTCAGTTGAAGGCTAGCGAAGATGTTCCTGGGATGCCGCATCGGGTCGGACCTGGCTTCATGATCAGCGACAACATAAACGCCGAACTGCGAAACCCGTATCTAGATAGCCACAATGGTTTAGCAGGTTCAATCTTAAAGCCGATGTTCGCCGATATCGATGAGATCACCAGGAGGGTCGAGACATTCAGCCTGAAGTTACGAGAGCTAATCGACTCTGAGAACACGCCGCCTGTGGTCGACGCAGAGCTTAGCGAGTGGGCTCAAGATCGGCTCAAGTACATCCAAACGAATTCGGAACGGATTGCGGTTAATCTACGTCGCATCTATCAGCAAAACGTGTTCTCCATGCTGCAGACCAAAGGCTACTAAGGAGGTTATCGAACATGAGCCAGTCATCATTGCCAAGAGTTTCTGCTGCGGGTAGTGCGGGACGACCCAAAGAGCAAATCTCCAGATTTTTATCATTGAACTTCGACGGTTACTTTATGTGCCGAATCGCTACAGATCCTGATCCTAGTGATGATCCGTACGGAACCAGTGGTTACACGATGGCCTTGTCGAACGAGCCAGTCCTCGACCAGATAATCCGTTTGCAACCTGACCCATTGGCTGCCCCATTGCGAAGCAATCCGTTGGGACACATCCATGTGGGGGTATTTGTGCGGGATGTCAGTTTTGACGGTGCCCCAGACGCTGCGAGGACGGAAGCTCTTTACGGTGCCCGGGTTGATCTCTTGGGTGCGCCCCGATTTATCAGCACCAATAACGCTGTCGGCTCGGACGACACCATGGCCTTTCTGATCGAACCATTCCAATTGGGCATTCGTCACGAAACGCACCATAACGGAAAACCGGTGTCGATTCGGATCGAAGCGGAAGACAATTTGATTCCAAGCCAGAAGGACAGGACTGCCGTCGAGATCCCGAACCCAGGGGTGTACGCCTATAGATTGTCGACTGCGACAATGGCATCCATGGATGCCTATCGGGCAATCGGCGTCTTCGACGAATATGGTTACTTCCGTGATCGCCGTCGCTGGCTAGAAGAGCAGATTGCCAAGACCAGCGACGAGCAGGCCCGCGAAGCGTTTCGATCTAGGCTCTACCAAATCGAAACATGGGGCGAAAGGATAAGTAATAAACTCGGTTTCCAGGCGAAATGGGCACACGAAACCAACGGTAAGCAGAGATTTGAAACCGAACCGCCGTATGCGGCCGAACAGCTTTTAGATGGTCGAGCGGTCATTGAGCAACCTTGGTACGTGAAGTACTGGTTTGGCGGTTGGGACGGCGACTTGCTAGTAGGTTATATGGCCGGGTCATTGAATATCCCATTCATCCCCAATGGCCAGGAGCAATAGAGAACAGCATGAGCGGCAATCAAGTAGCATTCGTCGGCCAGTCGACTCTTGGAAAAATCACCGAGTATGACCTCGATTGGAAAAGCATCGAGAGGGGCTCGACCCACGAACTGGCAATGACTCGCGACTTCATCTTCGTTACCGGGCAAAATATGCACCAGATCGCGAAGCTGAATTACGACGGTAAGTTATTGGCCCATTGGGACATGCCTAAAGGCAGCGGTCCCCATGGCCTGGTCGTGGACCAACAGGAAAGGCTCTGGGTATCCCTCGAGTTTTTAGGCAAAGTGGTTCGCTTGGACGACCTGGGTTGCATTGTCGAAGAGGTCGACGTCCGCATCCATACAAATGGTGCTGCGCCAATCGACCCGGCACCCCATGGGATTTGCGTGGGGGTCGAGAAAGACACGATCTGGTTCACAGGTAAGCGTACGAGCACGATCGGGAAAATCAATGCCGACCGAACCGTTCAGCATTTCCAACTCGATAGCCTAGGCGCTGTTCCAATCTATCTCCAGGGTGGCCCAGATGGGAATGTTTGGGGCACAGAGCTAAACGCCGGGGTAATCTTGAACATCACCCCACAAGGAACCGTTCGGGAGTTCAGGATTCCCACAGCCAACAGCCGGCCGATTGGAATTATCCCTGATCCGATGGGGGAATTTATGTGGTTCACGCAGGAAGCCGGCAGAAAGATCGGACGGATTGACATGAACGGAAACATTGCGGAGTACCCTGTACCTACTGTGCAGAAGAACCATATCCTGGCCTCCCTGTCATTTGACCTAGAGATGAACCTTTGGGTGCAGGTCTACATTGACTCAAACAACCCTCTGCCGGCTGGCCCAGACTACATTCTGAGGTTCGACAAGTCTATCCGGGGCGTCATCGGAACCGAGCTATCTGGCGTAAGTTATCGCACATTCGTGGTTCCGAGCAGAGATGCCATGCTTCACCGCATCCGTTTGGGTAAGGACGGTAACCTGTGGTTCACCGAAATGAAGACAGACAAAATCGGTAAAGTGGAGTCTGCAGATAGCTAGGCTGGTCGATTCCTGCTCCGCGGGCGATAGACTTCCTACGGGGGTTTGATAACCTAGACCCTGATCCCTTCTATCGTAATCGTAGTAATCAATGATGCGTTCTAGGATGATCCTTGCTCCCCCGTCAAAGCCTCAGGGGCGAAGGGGAGCCATGCAACTGGATCGGATGGTGATTGGTGATTGGTGATTGATGAGGGAAAAAACACGAACCGAATCGGACACGCCCAACTTCCAGCACTTCAAAAACCAGCAATCAACAATCGACACTCATCACTCCAATCGGACCGGCGTGAGGTGGCTTGTGCTTTGCTCGGTGCTCGACCATACTTTTGGCCATCGTTTGCAATTCCGATGGATGAAAGCTGAACCTCACGAGCGAGCGGAAAATGGATGGCGAAGATTTCGAGCTAGTGCTCAAAAACCAATCCTCGACGGGGCTTCAGGCGGTCTTGATTTACCAGGGGCAGAGCGATCCATTCGCCTTCTTTTTCGGCCACAAAATCACCGAGCAAGAGTACTCGGGGAGCCTCGTGTTCCTCGATCCAGTCGAGTCGCTCGAGGATCTACCTTGGGAACCAGTGGTCTTGAACATCGCCGGAATCCTAGATGCGAATTTGGGGCTGCAGTTGTTTGACGTCGAAGTCCTATGTCGCTTTGAT
>Ga0208085_1000169_pt1 | contig 25249 bp, 28 predicted proteins | sample LakMenEpi21Jun10_FD_150721 | JGI IMG/M metagenome (GOLD analysis project Ga0208085, IMG submission 150721) | Freshwater microbial communities from Lake Mendota, WI - 21JUN2010 deep hole epilimnion (SPAdes) | ecosystem: Environmental > Aquatic > Freshwater > Lentic | place: Lake Mendota, Madison...
TATTCCTGAAATTAGTAAGTTGCAACAAAAGAGAGAAGGACCTCAAATGCATAAAAATGAGGATGCTAAAAATTATTATTCCTATATGGATAGCGTTCAGAAATCATTGGCCTTCATGTCTTTTACGGAAATAAAGTACACGTACAATTCCTATTTTTCATCAATTTATGTAAAAGATAATCCGGATTATCATATTCATTTTCAAACTTTCACGGTAAATTTTAAACCTAATAATAAAGTATCTGTTGATGGAAATGAAGTGGAGATGAAAGAATTGCTTGCTTTTTTAAAAGAATACGCTTCTTTTTCGAGTGAAGATAAACGCGTGTTGCTTTACTTAAATTTTGATGAACGATTAACTTTTGATCAGTACTTATCCAAAGTAATTGAATTGAAAATTTTAGAAAATGAATTGGTTTCTATTTCACCAACACATTTTATTTATGACAAAAAGAAATTACCGGATTGTGATTGTGCTTTGTAAATTGTAAAGAGTAATCATTCTTCTACAATTAAAATTATTTGACATCGTTATTGATGATGATAAGGCTCATTCTTCAAAATAGTAAAACCACGATATACCTGTTCAATAAAAAACAACCTCACCATTTGGTGTGAAAAAGTCATTTCAGACAATGAAATCTTTTGTTGAGCTTTCTGATAAACGGTTTCTGAAAATCCATAAGGACCACCAATGACGTAGACCAATGTTTTGATACCGGTATTCATTTTCTTTTGTAATTCATTGGCAAACCCAATACTAGTATATGATTTTCCGTTTTCATCCAATAGAATTAAAAAATCAGTAGGGGAGAGTTTGGCTAAAATCAGTTCACCTTCTTTTTCTTTTTGTTGTTCTTCTGAAAGATTTTTTACGTTTTTAATATCGGGAATTATATCCAATTCGAATTTGATATAAAAAGACAATCGCTTTTGATATTCTTCAATCAGTGCTTGAAGGTTTTTATGGTCAGTTTTGCCAATGGCAATGAGTTTGATATTCATTTGACTATATTTTTTCAAAAGTATAAAGTTATTTTTTTATTTTAGTTAAAAATATAAAAACGATGAATTGCAAAAACTGCCAAAATAGTATAGAAACAGCTAGTAAATTCTGTTCTAATTGTGGGGCTCAAGTTGTGACAAAAAAAATAACAATTAAAAATATACTTTATGATTTTTCTGAACGCTATTTGAGTTTTGATAATAAGTTTTTGGCAACATTTAAAACACTTTTTACCCATCCAGAATGGGTTATCAATGGTTATTTAAATGGACTTAGGGTTCGTTATGTAAATCCTATTACCTATTTGATAATTGCTATAACATTAAGTGGTTTCAATATTTTTTTGATGAAAAGAGGCTATTTAGGAGAGATTGATTATGGAGCTTTTTCAGGAAATCAAAAATCTCCTTTTGACATGAAAGAATTTATGAATTCTTTTTATGATTACAATAGTGTCCTAATTTTTTTTAGTATTCCTTATTTGGCATTATTGTCTAAAATAGTTTTTTATAATTTTAAGCAGTTTAATTATGCAGAACATAATTTAATTTATTTTTATACCTACTCTCAATCTTCCATCTTTGTTTTATTATTTATACCTTTTCTGATTATTTTTAATTTAGATTTTTACAGTTATTCAATTTTTACAATTGTTTTCATGTTAGTTTATCATGCTTATGCTTTGAAAAGGGTTTTTAGTCTATCTGGAAAGCAATTACTTTTAAAAACGTTTATTTTTATTCCCGTCGGAGTTATTTTCTATATAATTTTGAGTATTATTTTAATAATAATTTATTTTGTTTATCTCATTTCTACCGGAAAATTTAATCCGCAGGATTTTGCTCAATAATGAATTATTAAGTTTATTTTTGCATCGCAGACCGCCTTATCGTTTTATGTTGAACTTGTTTCAACACCTATGTTTAGGTTCTGAATCAAGTTCAGAATAAAGAGGAAAGTCCGGACACCAAAGAGTAGCATAACGGGTAACACCCGTCCGTTCGCTTCGGCGAATGAGGACTAGTGCAACAGAAAGTATGTACAGTTCGGCTGTAGTGAAACCAGGTAAACTCTATGCGGTGAAATGCCATGTATATCAACGTTCCGTCACGGCGGATAAGGGCTACTCGTCCGAGGTTGAAGGGTAGGCAGCTAGATTCAATGGGTAACTATTGAGCAAGATAAATGATAAGGGTTCGCTTTGGCGAATACAGAATCCGGCTTACAGGTCTGCTTTTTTTATAAAATTTAAGAGAAATTACTTTTCACAACCTCCGCTTTTCTTGAGTTGTTTCATGCCTTTCTTCAGGCATTTTTTCATAATGTTTTGTGCTGATTTTCCAAAGAGCACATCTTCACTATTGTTTTCAACAATTAATTGTCCCGTAGTCGTGTGAGAATAAACTAACTGTTCAGTTGATACTTCATAGACTTTAAATGTTATAGAGGCAGCTGTTTTTTCAGCATTTTTCATCGGTTTGATGTTTATGTTCCCAATTTCATTAGCACCAATGGAGCCGGTTATTTGAATGACATAATCAATTGTTTTAGTGGCTTTTAGGAGAGATAAACTTTCTTTTAAATTTTTAGAATTCAGGATTGGAACGTTGTAAATTGCTTTTCTTTTCCCGTAGCTTAGGTAAAGGGAATCTTGCAAGCAATTTTGTAATTCCTTTTCTGAATATTCTGAAAAATCAGTAAATGGTTTGCCGTCGATGGTGACGTAATTTACAAACCATTTGCCCTCTGCAAATGAAATATTGTGGAGACTTGTTTCGGCCACTGATTGATAACCGGGAAAGTAACAAGAATTGAAAATAAGTAATGCACTTACTGCAAAAAAGATACGGAGTTTATTCTTCACTATCGTCGGTTTCATTGAGTGAATCATCTGCAGCATCTTCATATTCAAAAAAAGAAAATACAGAACCACCGTAATTTTTTTGAAATGAAAAGTGATCTAAATGGTCCAATTTGGTGTGTTTGGAATGTTCGATAACCAACATTCCATCAGTAGCTAAAAGCTCTTTTTCAAAAACAAGTGTATTGATTTTTTCGAAGTCGGCTTGTTCTAAATTATAAGGAGGATCGCTAAAAATGATATCAAATTCGCCTTTCGCTCGTTCTAAATACTGAAACACATCACTTTTAATCGCTGAAATGTCAAATTCAAATTCGGTTGCTGTTTTTTTGATAAAGGAAACACAGCCATAATCAGCATCTACAGCAATGATGGGTTCGCATCCTCTGGAGGCAAATTCATAACTGATATTTCCGGTTCCGGCAAATAAATCCAACACCTTTAATTCTGCAAAATTAAAATGATTGTTTAAAATGTTAAACAAGGCTTCTTTACTCATATCGGTTGTAGGTCTAACAGGAAGGTTTTTGGGAGGCGATAACCTGCGGCCTTTGTATTTTCCGGATATGATTCTCACGTGTTTAAAAGGATAAAATGGGTACGGTTTTCCTGAGTGGAAAAGGAGTTTGTTTTTTGCAGTTCAGAAACATCCAACAAAGAAGTATTTCTTACATATTGATATGCTTTTTGGTACAAGGCATCATTTTCTGAACATTCACCCAAAATAAATAATTTCATGGATTCCGGGTTCAAATGCAGTTGTTCTGCGGTAAATAATAAATAGTACAGAAAATCTTCTGCGATTTGGTATTCAAAGGAATTATATAACAAAAGCTTCTGATTTTGAATAACAATAATTTCAAAATGACTAGACGCCACATGAACAAACATATTCTGTCCCTCATCATTTTTAGATAAATCCAATAATTTAGACACTAAAATACTTGAAAAATGCCGGTATTCAAATGAGCCAAACTGATCAATCAAATAATTATTTATGTTAACATAGGGCACGTATACATTCACCATTTCGTGTTTTCCCATTTCATCAACAGCAAAATAATCGGTTTCAAAAACTTTAGTATTGTATTGCAGGTAACTTCCTTTGTATTCTTCATCAAAAAGTGGTTTTGGCACAAAAGTGCTCAAATTGTTTTCGTGAAGAACTACAATTTCATCGTATGATTTTGTTAAATCTGAAAAATCTAACATTGATTTCCACAAACTGTTTTCAATGGTAAAAATTTTAGGAAAATTTGAAAAGTCAATTTTTTCGAAGGAAATCAATTGACCGGATAAAGTGTCACGGCAACAAAAAGAAAGCCCATTCAGTGAGACCTGAATGGACAACTTTTTATAACTTTTTTGAATGACGCTATTATTCGTTATTTCCATATTTTTTAGGCCAGTTTCCTGACATACTTACTTCTTCTAATGAACCTAATAAAATGTATTCACCATTGATTCCATCAACAGAAACTACTTTCTTTTCTTTAGCTACTAAACTAGGATCTTGGTCTGATAATAAAGATGCTTTATTTAATTTTGCTTCAAAAACAGGTATTTTTAAATCATCACGTTCGATATACCCTGCTTTTAAAGTAATTTTAGTTTCAATATCACCTACTTTTACAGTATTAAGGTTTTTATATCTATCAGAACCTTTAAATAAAGAATCTTTGATACTTACTTTACCAAGTTGGTTAATGACAACAATATCTTTGAAATATCCTCCTGTTCCATTTGCATCTACAGATAAACCATATGCTCTGTTTTTTTCAACATCAATTACTGAGGTATCTTTTCTTTCTACAATAGTAAAATTTTCGTTTTCAATAAAAGTAATCAGAGAATCTAAATTGTCAGTATATTTTCCTTTCACTGTTTTATAAGCCAATTGGGCAGCTTTGATGTCAAGCATTTTATTCACAGCAGTTTGAAAACGTTTTTCTTTTAATTTGTCAAATTCAATAGGTGCTTGAATTGATTGATAAATTAAGTAACTAAATAATATGGTAACAATCCACAATACAATTGAAAGAATTGGTTTCAATGTTTTGTTTGTAGATTTGTTAATCAATTTAGCCAAGAAATAGATCGCTAAAGCAATTATGACGAAAATAACTAATAGTAAAATCATTTTATTTTATTTAATTTCAGTTTAAGGCAAATCTACAATTTTTTTTTTTTCTCAAAAGCATTTCCCATAAAATTCATCAGTATATTTGAATTTTTATTGCTTGTAATAAATCCACAAATGAATTCACCTCTGTTTTACAGTATTTTACAAAAATCATTCCCTTTTAATCCTACTTTAAAACAGACTATTTTTTTTAAAAAAATTGCTGATTTTGTTACAAATTCAACGAATGAAGAACTTTTTGTATTAAAAGGATATGCCGGAACGGGTAAAACAACCTTAATTTCAACATTAGTAGCCAACTTAATTACGGTCAATAAAAAATATGTCCTTTTAGCTCCTACGGGTCGTGCAGCAAAAGTTATTGCTAATTATTCCGGAAAACCAGCCTTTACAATTCATAAAAAAATATATTTTCCTAAAAAAAACAGTTCTGGGGGTGTTTTCTTCACGCGTCAAGTCAATAAACATAAAAATACCATTTTTATTGTTGATGAAAGTTCCATGATTTCAGATGTTAATACTGACTCGAAATCGGCCGAGAGTAATTCCTTATTAGATGATTTAATGAATTATGTGTATTCCGGAGAAAACTGTAAAATGATACTCTTAGGTGATACAGCCCAGCTTCCACCAATAAATTTAGAAGTTAGTCCAGCTTTGAATATCGAAACGTTATTGGCTTATTATAACAAAAACGTTGTTCATGTTGAATTAGACGAAGTGATGCGACAGGAAGAAAATTCGGGGATATTATACAATGCAACAGTATTGAGGGAAGTTTTAAAAGAACATTTTATAGAATCTTTTCGTTTTGAAGTTAAAGGTTATAAAGATATAGTTCGTTTAACAGATGGTTATGATATTCAAGATGCCATTAATACATCTTACAGCAAAGAAGGGATGGAGGAAACCGCTTTCATTGTGCGAACAAATAAAAGAGCAAATCAATACAATCAACAAATTAGAAATGCAATTTTATTTCGCGAAAGCGATTTATCTGCCGGTGATTATATGATGGTGGTGAAGAATAATTACTTTTGGCTGAAAGAGACAGACGAAGCCGGATTTATTGCCAATGGTGATATTGTGGAAGTATTGGAAATTTATAAAATTCAAGAATTATACGGATTTAAATTTGCCAAAGTAAAAATTAGAATGGTCGATTATCCCAATCAAAAACCATTTGAAACAATTTTGTTGTTGGATACCATTACAAGTGAATCACCTTCATTGACGTATGAAGAAGCTAATCGACTCTATCAAGAAGTATTGAAAGATTATGAAAATGAAGGCGCTTCATATAAAAAAGCACAAAAAGTAAAGGAAAATGAATACTTTAATGCATTACAAGTTAAGTTTTCCTATGCCATCACGTGTCACAAATCACAAGGAGGGCAATGGAATACTGTTTTTGTAGAGCAACCTTATTTACCGAATGGTGTGGACAGGGATTATATTCGTTGGTTATATACTGCAGTTACGCGAGCCAAAGAAAAATTATACCTAATTGGATTTAAAGTCGAAAATTTTGAATAATTTTGATAAATGATATCCATTGAAACCTTAATCAGTATTTGTCTTGGAGTAGGATTAGCAGCATCTGCTGGTTTTCGGGTTTTTGTACCTCTTTTTATACTGAGTTTGGCTTCTCACTTGCAATGGATTACTGTAGATGATTCTTGGAGTTGGATCGGACAAACCACTGCATTAATTGCATTTGGAATTGCTATGATTTTTGAAATTTTAGCCTATTATATTCCTTTTATTGATTCTGTTTTAGATACAATTGCCATTCCATTAGCTGCCATTGCAGGAACTGCTGTAATGGCCTCCACGTTGGTTGATTTGAGTCCTTTATTTACTTGGGGTTTGGCCATTATTGCAGGTGGAGGAACTGCTACAGTGATTAATTCAGCTACTGCAGCCACACGATTAACTTCAACCGCAACAACTGGAGGTATTGGCAACCCAATCGTTTCCACCGTTGAAACAGGAACAGCCGCAGTCATGTCTTTTGTATCTGTTTTTATACCAATTATAGGGTTTGTTTTGGTACTATTTATTTTCTTTGTAGGAATTAAATTATTCAAAAAAATTACATCTTAAAAAATCTTAAAACCTTAGTAACTCAGCCACTTTTTAATATGAAAATCATCGCCGTTATACCAGCTCGTTATGCTTCTACCCGTTTTCCTGCCAAATTAATTCAAGATTTAGGAGGTAAAACAGTCATCACTCGAACCTATGAAGCGGCTGTGAATACTAATTTGTTTGATGATGTTTTTGTGGTTACGGATTCAGAATTAATTTATAATGAAATTATTTCTGTGGGTGGAAAAGCAATTAGAAGTAATAAGAAGCATGAAAGTGGGAGCGACAGAATTGCTGAAGCAGTTGAGAATTTAGATGTTGATATTGTGGTTAATGTACAAGGTGATGAGCCATTTATCAGCAAAGAACCTTTGGCTGCTGTTTTAGAGGTTTTTAGAAATGATGCAAAACAAGAAATTGATTTAGCCTCCTTAATGAGTGAAATCATGGACTGGGAAGTGATTGAAAATCCAAATAATGTAAAAGTAATCGTGGATCAAAATGATTTAGCCCTTTATTTTTCAAGGGCAGTAATTCCTTATCCGAGAGAAAAAAATGTAGGTGTTCGCTATTTTCAACACATTGGAATTTATGCTTTTCGAAAGGAAGCGTTATTGGATTTTTACAAATTACCTATGAAGTCTTTGGAGGCTTCGGAAAAATTAGAACAACTTCGCTATTTAGAATACGGCAAAAAAATCAAAATGGTAGAAACAACATATGTTGGAATTGGAATTGATACCCCGGAAGATTTAGAAAAAGCCCGAAAAATGATTTAATCGTTATATAAATTGTAATACGCTTCTACATTGTCTAAAAATACACCGTTGAATCCGGCATAAATTATTTTTTGAGTGTAGGATTCTTCATTTCCATAGATTAGTTTTTGCCAATTAGCATCTCAAAACTTAACATAAATCTCGTTATCATAACCTTTGTATTTCTTATATAACCATTTTGGATTGCCAAATTTACAATCGGGTTTCCAATAATTTTGCCAATTTTCCGCTGCACCAATATTCATTTAGCAAATTACTAATCGTTTTCCTCCGTTTTTTTCTTTTTAAGCAATTCTAATTAGGCTTTGGTGCAAGGAAAGCTGTAATAGTATAAATCGATTAATACAAGGTCAATATTGGTATTTGCAACCGCTTCAATGAATTGTTTTTTTGTATCAAAATCATCCACATTTATTAAATATAAAAAATTTTGAACATCGCTCAGTTTAGTTATAATGTTAGCGTTTTCAAGGTTTATATTTTCCGGAATTAAAGGTTAATGGTAATTTTCTGCTGTTCTGATAAAGGGTAAAAATTGACAGTTTGATTGAGTTGAATCACTTTGTAAATATTGTTCTTGTTTTTTACAAATTCAGAAACAATTATTTTTTTGTCCTTCGGAAGTTTTTTAAGATTCTCAATTCGATAGTTGTTTGCCTTCCCTTTTTCATCATAAAAAAAGCTCTTCAATGGCAATTCCCTTGATAGCTTTCAAATAACTTGCTGAAAGGTTTTTATCGGGATTTGAATTTTCAAAAGCTAATTCAGATCCGTTTTGAAGAATAATGATAAAATCATCTTCTTGTTTTCGGGCATAATTAGAAATACCGATAACAAATTCCTGCATTTTCTTAACTGCTTTCACTGTGTTTTTATCTTTATCTTCACTATTAAATCCTATTGATAACCAAAATAGAAAGTAAAATCAAAAGGGTTATATAATATCGTTTTATAACATTTTTTCAATTTTCATAAATAAGTTTTTTTATTGACTCATTTTCAGAAAGGCAATAAACATATCAAAAGAAAGGAGTTAATTAATTTTCTCAACAATAACTAACTCATTATGCTCTTCCACGCGGGGTAATCTAGTTACTTTGAGTTGTAAAGATTCAAAAAAACGAATATAATTATCATTTCTTACTTCATCAATGTTTTTTAAAATCATGGTATTAAAAAGTATGAAACCACTAGGATTTAAAATTTCTCTCAACCTATTTTGAAAAAAAGCTTCAAATAAAAAACTAGGCATTATAGTATCTTGGAAAATATCGATTATAATTAAGTCAAAATTTAATTTTGTTTTTAATACAAACTCAAACGCTTCGTGGTGAATGAGGTTGAGGTTTTTGATTTTGTTAAGTTTAAAATGATAATTGGCAATTTCAATTACTTTTTCATCTAATTCAATTCCTGTTATTTTTCCTTTAAAACCAATTTCATCATTTAGCGTTTTTATTACACTTCCGCCTGCTACTCCAAGAACCAAAATGTGATTCATGGATTTGATATTGTCAAAACCAATAAATTTAAGCCCTTTTCTTAAAATTCTTTGTAAACTTCCATAGGAGTAATTTGTATTTTTGCTATCTAACACAATTTCTCCATTCACTAAGGTCACTTCTAAAGTCTTGCTGATTTCAGAAGTGGTTTTATAAAGATTGATAGGGTAAAAGTAGCTTATGATTTTTTTTAGCATGGAATAAATTTCAGTAAAAATAAGAGAAATATCGTATTTTTACTAAAATATTTTACAATGAAGAAAGCACTTTATAAATTTATTTTTTTTAAATTGATAGGTTGGAAAATATCCGGAACTTTGGAACCATCACTCAAAAAATGTGTCATGATTGTATTGCCACATACGAGTTGGCATGATTTTTATCTTGGTATTTTTACTAGAGGTATTGTTGGTTTAGAAATGAATTTTGTTGGAAAAAAAGAATTGTTTCGATTTCCATTCGGATTTTATTTTCGATGGATGGGTGGAGCACCATTAGACAGAACCGGTGGATTGAATAGGGTGGAAGCTATTGCAAAAGTATTCAGTGAACGTGAAACCTTTAGATTAGCCATCGCTCCTGAAGGAACTAGAAAAAAAGTAATAGAATGGAAAACAGGATTTTATTACATTGCACTTCAAGCAAAAGTTCCAATAGTTCCAATAGCTTTTGACTATGGTAAAAAAGAAGTAAAAATAGGAAAACCCTTCTTTCCAACCGGGAATATTCTTTCCGATATACCTGAATTAGAAAAGGACTTTAAAGGAGTTCTGGGTAAGTTTCCCGGTCAAAGTTATGGTGTGTAAATAGTTATTCTTCTGAATAATTATAACTTTTAACGGTTCCGTTAGTATAAAAAATCATTACTTTTTCTATGGAAGTAGTTGATTTTGTGTTATTTTTTTGTTTTTCTTGATTAATCACGAATGGATTAACTTCTTTTAATTCTTCATTTTTTTGAGTATTTACTATTTCCGAGGTAGTATCGACTTTCGTTTCTGACCTAGGGAAATCGCCTTGATTCATTAAAAACCAATACAAATCCACTTCAGGAAAGCATTCTGTTATTTTGATAACAAATTCTAAACTCGGTTTGTTTCTGCCGGAGAGTAGGTGAGATAAACTTGAACGCTGTACGCCAATTTTGTCTGCAAAAGATGAGGCATTTAATTGGTAATAATCAAAAATCATTTCTAGTTTTTTTACAATTTCCTGCGTGTTTAACATAGTGAATGTGGTTGGTAAAATAGATTGTTACAAATGTAATCATTTAGTTTTAAAAAGTAATTGTTACAATTGTAATTTTACTCACAATAATTAACTTATACGGAATTTAAACTTTAATTAAAATATAATAAAATATTGGAAATCAAAATTTTAAAAAATGATTGTATTTCCGAGTAACATTTATCAATATAGTAGTACTATTGGATGTGATAAGTTGTTTACAAAGTTAAATTTGCAGTGTTTTTTTATCGTTTACAATTGTTATTCTAAAGATGTTTACTTTTGTAATAGTAAAAAACAGTATCATGGATTATCATTCGGTTTTCGAAAACCACAAAGAGCAAGATTTGTTAGGTCGTTATATTACCTTAAAGAATATTGAACCTCTTTTGGGTAAGCATTTGTTCAAAAACAAGATTGATGTTTTGGAAAAATCGGTTCTTGAAAAATCGATATATGGTTATCAAACCGGAACCGGAGAGTTTAAAATTTTGCTTTGGTCTCAAATGCATGGTAATGAAAGTACCACTACAAAAGCACTTTTCGATTTGTTTAATTATTTAGATTCGGATGTTGAAGAAGTGCAGAAATGGAAAGATAAATTTACATTTCTTTTTATTCCAATACTCAATCCTGATGGTGCTGAGTTGTATACCCGGGAAAATGCAAATAAAATTGATTTGAATCGTGATTTTATGAATCTTTCACAACCTGAAAGCCAATTGCTTTTCTCTCAATTTTCAAGTTTTAAGCCTGATTTTTGCTTTAATCTTCATGATCAGCGAACAATTTTTGCTGCCGGAAAAACAAATAATCCGGCAACTGTATCGTTTTTGGCTCCTTCTTTTAATAAAGAATGTGCAATTAATACAACCCGACAAAAAGCAATTAATCTTATTGTGGGAATTAATATGGAATTGCAAAAGCATATTCCAAATCAGGTTGGCCGATTTGATGATGTTTTTAATCGAAATTGTGTGGGAGATACTTTTCAACAATTAGGAGTTCCAACGGTGTTGTTAGAAGCAGGACATTTTCAAAATGATTATGAAAGAGAAAAAACCAGAAAATTTATTTTTATTAGTTTATTACGCGGTTTTTCTTTGCTTTACGAAAACGATATAGTTGACAACAAAATCGATGATTATTTGAAAATTCCGCAAAATAATATCTGTTTTTACGATATTGTTTATCGAAATGTCAAAATAAATTATGATAATTCAATTATTATAACGAATTTTGCAGCTCAATATAAAGAAGAAATTATTGAAAATCAATTATTTTTCAATGCATATATTTCATCTGTTGGAGATTTAAATGAAATTTACGGACATCTGGAATATGATGCACAAGGAGGTTTATTTCATGATGGAGTAGATTATTTTCCAAATATTGATCAAAAGGCAGATTTTATAATTGGAAAAAGCAAGATATTTGTTAATGGTTTGCTAATTAAATAATAAATTAGTTTATTAATTGAATAAATTGTATTTCATTTGCATCTTAATTTAATAATTAATTACTAATAGATAAAATGCCATGAGTAAGTTTCGTTTAGATGAAATAGATCACCAAATTCTTGATATGTTAATTGATAACACAAGAGTTCCATTTACGGATATTGCAAAAAAATTATTGATTTCTGCGGGAACTGTTCATGTTCGCGTTAAAAAAATGGAAGATGCAGGTATTATTATGGGATCTTCATTAACCTTGGATTATGAGAAATTAGGATATTCATTCATCGCTTATGTAGGTGTGTTTTTGAATAATACATCTCAAACAAAATTTGTTCTGGAGCGAATCAACGACATTCCATTTGTAACGGTTGCTCATGTTACGACCGGAAAGTTTAATATTTTTTGTAAAATTCGTGCGAAAGATACTAAACATGCCAAAGATGTTATTTTTATGGTAGACGATATTGAAGGCGTTTACAGAACAGAAACGATGATTTCCTTAGAAGAAAGCATTAACGATAAAAAACGTTTGATGCATACCATATTTCAAAACATGTAATTTTTGAATAGTATAAAAAACCCTCTCCTTTGAACGAGAGGTTTTTTTTTATGTAAATTATATTTCCGAAGTATTGGAAATAAATGATACGCTTTTTGTGCAAAAACAATTTGATTTAAATCAAACTTTTAATTTTGATGATTTATCAAAGTTCGGATTTAAAATTTTAGATGTAAAATCAATAGTAGAAAAAGGAGGAGGTTATTATAAAATTTTGGATGAAGTGAATTTATACTATAAAAATTGCGACAATTGCTGTATGCTTCTGCTTTCTAAACTAATTTTTAATAAAGAAAAAAATAAAGCTTACTTGAGAATGGGCTGCGGTTCTGGAGGTCGTTCAATAATTTTAGAGAAGAAATCAAATGAATGGAAAGTTATTAAAGAATTTGATTATTGGGTTAGTTAATTAATATATATAAAATGAAATCATCCTCCTTACAATCAACAGAATATGCAACTTTTTATAAACCTTACATTGAAGCTTTAGGAGAAGTTGAATTAATTAATGAATTGGAACTTTCATTCACTCCATTTATTGATTTTTTAAAAACCATTCCAACAGATAAGCAGGAATATCGTTATGTCGAAGGTAAATGGACAATCAAAGATATCGTGCAACATTTAATAGATGCAGAGCGAATATTTGCGTATCGAGCCTTGCGAATTGCCCGAAAAGACCAAACCCCTTTACCCGGGTTTGAAGAAAATGAGTATGTGGAAACTGCTTTTGCCAACAGCAGAACAATGGAAGATTTGATAGAAGATTTTGCAACTGTTCGCCAAGCAACGCTTAGTCTATTTAAAACGTTTTCTGATGAACAGCTTAACCAAATGGGAACAGCTTCCGAAAAACCGGTTTCAGTTCGTGCGATTGGATGTATTATTTTGGGTCATCAGAAACATCATGTGAACGTTATTTTAGAGAGATATTTGTACTGATTTTATTCTTTGTTAGTATTATTTAAAGTAGTATAACACGTGTGATTTTATTTAACTTGCACGTGTAAAATATTTTTTTAAATTTGTATATCTTTTTAATTGTTTACATCATGAACACAAAACTTACTTTAACGATTGAAGAGTCCGTAATTGCAAAAGCTAAAAAGTATGCAAAAGATAAAGACCGCAGTTTATCTGATATAATTGAAAATTATTTAAAAGTTTTAACAAATCAGCCCAATTCAAATCCCATTGAATTAACGCCGATGGTAAAATCATTAAAAGGTTCATTTAGTGCACCTAAAAATTTTGATTATAAAAAGGAATTAACAAAAGCTTTATCTGAAAAACATCTATAGGCAATGTCAAAAGTTTTACTGGATTCCGATGTTATTTTAGATTTCTTTTTTGATAGAGAACCGTTTTCGGAAAATGCTGCTCAGATTTTATCCTTGTGCGAATCAAAAGAAATTACAGGCTATATCACGCCTGTTATTCTCAGTAATGTTTATTATCTTTTGCGTCAATCGGCTACACACGAAAAGGTTATTGAAAAATTGAAAATGTTAGTTTCATTCACTGAAATACTGGTTATTAATAAAGAATCCATACTTCAGGCACTACATTCAGAATTCAAAGATTTTGAAGATGCATTGCAAAATTATGCAGCAGAAATAAATGACACAATCGATTGTATAGTTACAACAAACACAAAAGACTATAGAAAAAGTACGCTAGGTGTCTTAACTCCTGAAAACTATTTAAAAATGAGAGCGATTGCAAAAAAACATTTATAGATTGTATTCAAATTAAAATACAATAAAAAAGTAGCTCAATTGAGCTCCTTGTATTTTAGTCATCATCATCATCTTCGTCATCCTCATCAGAAGGTTCATGATCGTCATCATCGTCATCGTCATCGTCGTCAGAGCCACCGGAATCTTTTAATAAATCTACTTCCGCATCATCGTCAGATGGAGCATCGTCATCTTCTTCATCAACATCCACTTCATCGATATCATCATCTAAATCAAGACCTTTAACCGGTGCAATAGTTTCAACTTCTACATCTAAATCTTCATCTTCTTCAAAGTTTTCAATTCGTGTAGCTAGTTTTTTACTCACTTTAACTAGGTAAATAGTGTCTTCCGTGCGAACTTCAACGGCTTCAATTAATTCGTTTTGGGCATTTCTAAATCGAATAATATCAGAATCTTCATAGCCATCTTGAAATTTTTCCACAAGCATAGATAAGATATCGTTTGTCAGTTTGGCATAATCAACAATAATTCTTCTCATAAAAAAATCAATTATAAATCAAGTAAGTAAGCAAATATTAATGGAGCCACAATGGTAGCATCAGATTCTATAATAAATTTGGGTGTATGAATGTCTAATTTGCCCCAAGTTATTTTTTCGTTTGGAACAGCACCTGAATAGGATCCATAACTTGTGGTTGAATCGGAAATTTGGCAGAAATAACTCCAAAATGGAATATCATGCATTTCCATATCCTGATACAACATAGGAACTACACAGATTGGAAAATCTCCTGCAATTCCACCTCCTATTTGAAAGAAACCAACTCCTTTACCACCGGAATTTTTTGGATACCAATCAGCTAACCACATCATGTATTCAATACCGCTTTTCATGGTAGTAGGTTTGAACTCACCTTTGATGCAGTATGAGGCGAAAATGTTCCCCATCGTGCTGTCTTCCCATCCGGGAACTACAATTGGTAAATTTTTCTCAGCCGCAGCAACCATCCATGAATCTTTCGGATCAATTTCGTAGTATTGTTTTAATACGCCTGAATTAATCATTTGGTACATAAATTCATGTGGAAAATAACGTTCACTTTTTGAGTCGGCATTATTCCAAATATCAAATAGATGCGATTGTAATCTTCTGAAAGCTTCTTCTTCCGGAATACAGGTATCGGTAACTCTGTTATAATGATTCTCTAATAAATCCCATTCTTCCAGTGGACTCAAATCCCGATAGTTTGGCACTCTCTTGTATGAATTATGAGCAACAAGGTTCATGATATCTTCTTCTAAATTTGCCCCGGTACAAGAAATAATGTGCACTTTATCTTGGCGAATCATTTCCGCTAATGATTTTCCTAACTCGGCGGTACTCATTGCGCCGGCAAGTGTAATCATCATTTTTCCATTTTCAAGTAGATGTTGCTCGTATCCTTTGGCAGCATCAACCAATGCAGCGGCATTGAAATGAAGATAATTTTTCTCAATAAATTGACTGATAGGTCCTTTGCTCATTTATGATTTATATTATATTAACTGTTCTAAGTTGGCTCAAAGAAAAACTTTTTTTATGAAAAGACAAATACTTTTATAAAACAAAAAATATTATTTTTTTTCATAGCCTAAAATGGATAAAACTTGTTCTGCACTTTGTTGTTCTGAAAATACTTCCGTAGCCAAAATACCATTTTCATCTCTGTCAATCAAAATATGTTTGGGTTGCGGAATCAAACAGTGGTGTAATCCTCCAAAACCGCCAATAGTTTCCTGATAGGCACCTGTATTGAAAAATCCGATATATAATGGTTTTTCTTTGTTATATTTTGGTAAATAAACCGCATTCATGTTTTGTTCGGAATTGTAATAATCATCGCTGTCACAAGTTAACCCACCTAATAAAACTCTTTCGTAAGTGTCGTTCCATCGGTTGATAGCCAACATTACAAAACGTTTGTTGATTGCCCAAGTATCAGGTAAAGTGGTGATGAAAGAGGAATCAATCATGTTCCATTTTTCACGATCATTTTGTTGTTTTTGGTACAAAACCTGGTAAATTGCTCCACCACTTTCACCCACCGTAAACGAACCGAATTCGGTAAAAATATTAGGCACATCAACTTCCGCTTCTTCACATGAAATTTTAATTTGATTGATAATTTCATCAATCATATATTGGTAATCATATTCAAAAGCTAATGAATTTTTAATTGGAAATCCACCACCAATATTTAAACTGTCTAGTGTTGGACATTCTTTTTTTAAGGCTACATAAACTTTTAAACATTTCAACAACTCGTTCCAGTAATAAGCCGTATCACGAATACCAGTATTGATAAAAAAGTGGAGCATTTTAAGTTCTACCTTTTTATTTTCTTCAATTTGTTTTCTGTAGAAAGGAAGAATGTTTTTATAACCAATTCCTAAACGAGAAGTATAAAACTCAAATTTTGGTTCTTCTTCCGCAGCAATTCTGATTCCAATTTTGAATTTTCCATCAATTTTTTCCTGTAATAAATCTAATTCTTCATAATTATCAATGATTGGAATAGTTTTGTTGTGACCACCATTAATTAATTTAGCAATATTTTCGATGTATTGTTCTCTTTTAAAACCATTACAAATCACATAGGTGTTTTTGTTGATTTTGCCTTCTGCCATTAAATTTTCAACAATATTAATATCAAAGGCCGAGGAGGTTTCAATATGAATATTATTTTTAAAAGCTTCATTCATGATGAAACTAAAGTGAGAACTTTTTGTACAATAGCAATAATAATACTTGGCTTCATATTTATTTTTCTCCATGGCTTTTCTAAACCAACCTTTTGCTCGATTTATATTGCTAGAAATTTGAGGCAAATAAGTAAACTTTAAAGGAGTACCATATTGTTCAACAATTTTCATCAAATCGATATGATGAAATTGAAGGTTGTCTTTATTTAATGTAAATTCTTCTTGCGGAAAGTAGAACGTTTGATTGATTAGGTCGAAATATTTTGTATTCATTTAGGTTTCAATAATTTAGATTAAAAGAAAAGTAAAAAACTAAGAATCTAATTTTCAAACCCGAATATTTGCAAAAATAATTTGCAGTTTTTCATGAAAAAGGGAATTACAATCTGATGTGTCTAAACTTAGAGTGTTTTTTCTATTCAAAGATTTTTTTAAAAATCGTTGGAAAGCCCTATTAATACAGTAAGTATCTAGAAGAAACACATTTTTATTTTGACTATTTTTCATTAAGGCAAATGTAAAAAATATTATTAGCGAAATACAAACCTTTACTTAAAAAAAATAGTTAACATTTATAATCTTCAAAAGCATTAATAATCCACTCATTTTCAGTATATTGATTAATTTTTATTTTCCCAATTCCGTCTAATAAGGCAAATTGAATTTTTCCATATTCATTTTTTTTGTCATGTATCAATAAATCCATGATGGGTTGTAAGTCATTTTCTTCAAAATCGATAGGTTCAAAAATAGCTTGAATACCCGATTTAATTTGACTGTATTCTTCTTTTGAAATTAACTCTTTTTGCATTGATAAATAACTTTCTAAAATCATTCCCGCAGCAATTGCTTCACCGTGTAGAAGAGTCTTTTTTGTTGAACTTTCCAAAAAATAACTTTCAATGGCATGACCCAAAGTATGCCCGAAATTCAAGGCTTTTCGTATTCCGTTTTCCGTTGGATCTTGACTTACTATAGCGTTTTTGATTACAACAGAATGATAAATTAAGTTATCTAAATCTTCGGTGGTGAAATCGTTTAAATTTAAAAATTTCTCCCAATAGCATTTGTCAAAAATAAGCCCGTGTTTTAACATTTCTGCCAAACCGGAACGCATTTCGTTTTGAGGTAATGTCTCTAAATAAGTTGAATCTATCAAAACAGCTTTAGGCGAATTTATAACGCCAATTTGATTTTTTAGATTAGCTAAATCTACCCCATTTTTTCCTCCGATAGAGGCATCAACCATTGCCAATAAAGTGGTTGGTATATTAATGAAATCGATTCCTCTTTTAAATGTAGAAGCAATAAAACCGCCAATATCTGAAATTACTCCACCACCTAAATTTAAAAGCAGTGATTTTCTATCGCCACCTAATTCGGTCAAAGAATGCCATAATTGAACGCATGTATCGATGGTTTTATGACTTTCTCCCGATTCAATTTCGATCACTTCAATTTCTAAATATGTTGCTATATGAGCCAAAAAATGGGGTAAACAATTTACATAAGTATTCGAATCAACCAATACAAAAAGTTTAGAATAGTTTTTTTCTTCTAAATAAGCATTTAGAAAAACATACCCATTTTGATTGAAATTGATTGAATAACCAGTGGCTTGTATTTTTTGCATAGTAATAAAAGTAGTTAGTAAACGTATTTGTTCGATATTATCGAATTATAATTATTTGTACAAATTAAATCAAAAAAAACATAAAATTCTCAAACACTCCTTATCTTTGCTGAATTATTTTCAATAAATGATGGACAAAATCTTCGACAATACCCAAGTTGCTTTTTCTCTTAAAAGTGATTCAGAATTAGATAGAGCTTATTTTTTATTCAAACTCATTGACAACGAGCCGTTAGTGCGTATCGGAACAGCAGTGACAAATTTTGCGTTAAAGGCACATTTACCGGTGGAAGGCTTAATCAGAGCTTCTGTTTTTGATCATTTTTGTGGTGGTGTCAGTGAAGACGACTGTATGCCGGTCATGAAAAAAATGTTCACTAAAGGGGTTTGTTCAGTATTAGATTATTCTGTGGAAGGTAAAGAAGATGAGCATCAATTTGATGCAGCTATGAAAAAAACACTGAAAATCATAGAATTTGCAAAATTTAATGATGCAATTCCGTTTGCGGTTTTCAAACCAACCGGGTTTGGTCGACTTGACCTTTATACTAAACTAGGAAATAAAGACCCACTCAATTTTGAAGAGCATCAAGAATGGGATAGAGTAGTTGCTCGTTATGAAGCCGTTTGTAAATTGGCCTTTGAAAAAGACGTTGCTTTATTAATTGATGCAGAAGAAAGTTGGATGCAAGATGCAGCTGATGAATTGGTTACTAAAATGATGCAAAAATATAATAAAGAAAAGGCAATCATTTTTAATACTATTCAATTGTATAGATGGGATAGACTGGACTTTCTTAAGAAATTACATGAACAAGCAAAACTACAAGGTTTTTATATCGGAATGAAATTGGTTCGTGGGGCTTATATGGAAAAAGAGAATCAGCGGGCGGAGGAAAAAGGATATAAAACTCCAATTTGTGCTAGTAAAGAAGAATCAGATAAAATGTATGATGACACGGTGGCTTACATGCTAGACAATATCAATCAAATGGCTGTTTTTGCAGGTACACACAATGAGTTGAGTTCCTATAAATTGATGCAACTGATGGCAGAAAAAGGGCTGTCAAACAATGATTACAGAATTTGGTTTGGTCAATTGTATGGAATGAGTGACAACATAAGTTATAATTTAGCGGCAAATGGTTACAATGTTGCAAAATATTTACCATTTGGACCGGTTCGCGATGTGATGCCCTACTTAATTAGAAGAGCAGAAGAAAATACTTCCGTTGCCGGACAAACTAGTCGCGAATTGATGTTAATAAAAAAAGAACGAGAACGTCGAAAATTGCAGGACGATTAAAATATAAAAAGACACAAACCTAGTGATTTGTGTCTTTTTTTATGAATTAATTTAACCTTAAAATTTATTCTCCAATTCGGCTGCTTTCAACATAAAGTAATGCAAATCGGTATTTTTGATGAAAGGTTTTAATTCTTCACTACCCGGTCCGAACATTGCTAATTCGGTGTAATCAGCGGAGTGATCCATACTTATCCAACCCACAGAGGTTCTTGCTTTTTGCATTTCGGCAAAAGTCTTAAATGGCAAATTTTTATAATTATACAAACCCTCGTCGTCTTTTTTCAAACCTTCATAGTAACCTAAGATTGTTTTTGCTTCTTCATCTGTTAGTGCAAAGCCATTGGCAAATTCAATCCGCTCTTTAATTTGTGAAACAGTAGATTCGGGGGTGAATCCGTTTAAAATCCACTCGTTGGTATGTTTGTAGGTTTGCACCGAATCAAAATGATCGTTGACATTTTTGCCGTAAATCAATCCCGGATTCGCGTTTCCGTGATCGGTGGTGATAATCACAAGCGTTTCTTTGTCTTTTTCGGCAAAATCCATTGCCACTTTTATTGCTTCGTCAAAAGCTACTTGGTCGTACAACAGTCCTGCGATATCATTGGCGTGAGCAGCCCAATCCACTTTTCCTGCTTCAACTTGAAGTACAAATCCTTTCGGATGACTTTTCATTCGGTCGATTGCTTTCTGAGTCATCTCTGCCAAGGTAGGAATCGTGTTTCCAAGGTCTTTTATATTTTCGCGGTCGACGGAGTAGGGTAAACCATCTTCGAAAAACACCCCTAAAAGTGGTTTCTCGTTGGAAGAAGCAAGCATTTCTGAACGCGTTTTTGCTACTTGATATCCTTTGGAAGCAAAAGCAGCGAACATGTCTTTTTTATCTTTTCGTTTATCTTTGTCAAAGTATTGAGACCCACCACCCATCATCACATCAAAGTCTACTAATAAATAGGTTTCTGCAATTTCATCCTGACTATTTCTGCTTTTGCTGTTGGCACAAAAACCTGCTGGAGTGGCATGCGTAATTGGCACTGTGGTTACACAACCCGCCATCTTACCTGCTTTTTTAAATTTTTGCCAAACAGGAAGGTATTCTTCTCCATTCACGCCGATATTTAAGGCACCATTTTTTACTCGAAAACCACCACCCCAAGAAGAACTTGCGGCCGCTGAATCGGTAACAAGCGACGAGGCAGAAGCCATGTCCATTAACGCACGAGTGACTTTATTTTCACGGTATAAATTCAACCAATTCGAACCTGTTCCTGTTTTTCTGCTTAAATAAATATCAGCCATGTTCAGCGTTCCCGAACTCATTCCGTCACTTACTAAAAAGATGATATTTTTTGCTTTTTTGTTTTTATAAACAGGTTGGATGGTTTCAATTGCAGCCGTTGTATCAAAAGGATTAATGACCAAACTTCCGATGGTAAAAAGCGAACCGTTTTTAAAGAACTTTCTTCTGTTCATGATGGATGTATTTGCAACAAATATAGAAAATGTAGTGAGAAGACAAGTTAAATTAAGTTTACTATTCTGCGGATGGACTTATTCCAACGAAAAAATCCCGATTGCATCATGAAATCGGGATCTTCGTTGTAATCTGTTAATCGGGTATTTGTTTTTGTGTTAGTTAAGTACAGTTTCAAAGCTAACTAATTTCTGACCTTTTAAAATGTCTTCCATTGTTTCGCGTTCTCTGATTAAGTGGCCTTTTCCTTCGTACCAAAGTACTTCGGCAGGTTTGAATCGGGAGTTATAGTTAGAAGCCATTGAAAAACAATACGCTCCTGCATTTTTAAAACATAAAATATCACCTTCGGTTATTTCATTGATTCTACGGTTATTGGCAAACGTATCCGTTTCGCAGATGTAACCTACGATGGAGTAGAATCGCTCTTTACCTTTGGTGTTCGAAATATTTTCAATTTGGTGATACGAACCATACAGCATCGGACGAATCAAATGGTTGAATCCGCTGTCAATTCCCGCAAAAACGGTTGACGTAGTTTGTTTCACCACGTTTACTTTTGCTAAAAAATAGCCGGCTTCGCTCACTAGGAATTTACCCGGTTCAAAAGCTAATGTTAACGGTCTGCCGAACTCTTCTTCAAATTTATTGAATCGTTTAGATAGTTTTTTGCCCAATTCCTCCACATTTGTTTCGATATCATCTTTTTTGTAAGGGACTTTGAAACCGCTTCCAAAATCAATGAAGTCCAATGTTTTGAAATGTTTGGCTGTATCAAATAAGATTTCAGCGGCATATAAAAACACTTCAATATCTAAGATATCCGAACCTGTATGCATGTGAATGCCGTTGATATGCATGTTGGTGTTTTCAATAATACGAAGTAAGTGTGGCAATTGGTGAATGGAAATCCCAAATTTACTATCAATATGACCCACGGAAATATTAGAATTTCCTCCCGCCATTACATGCGGATTGATTCGGATACAAACCGGAATGGTTGGATGTTTCGTACCGAATTGTTCTAGTATAGACAAGTTATCAATATTGATTTGAACGCCTAATTCTGCCACCAGTTCAATTTCTTCCAACGAAACTCCGTTGGGAGTAAATATGATTCGGTTGGGTTCAAAACCGGCAGCTATGCCTAATTGCACTTCTTGGTAAGAAACAGTATCTAAACCAGCCCCCATCAAATGAAACAATCTTAAAATGGATATATTGGATAAAGCTTTTACAGCATAATTAATTCGAAGACGTTCTACTTTTGCAAAGGAGTTCGTCAAACGGTTGTATTGCGATTGTATTTTTTCTGCATCGTATACATATAATGGACTACCAAATTGTTCGGCTAAACCCAGTAAGTCTTTCGTGTTCATGGTTTTTATTTTTATGCAAATGTACGGGTACGTTAGTACTAAAAAAAATGCGACCGATCATATTCACAAAAAATAACAAAATGTGTTATTTGTAACACATAAAGCAGTATTGGTTATAATATCTAACTTTTGAAACGTACGAAAACGTAGGTAGTTCGCACTACAATCGAAATAAATAGTAAAAAAAGATTCGGCAGTTAGAATTTAGTTGTTATTTTTGTGGCACTTTTTAAACAGACAAACGCAACTTTATTATGAATATACACGAATACCAAGGGAAAGAAATTTTGGCCAGTTACGGCGTAAGAATTCAAAGAGGAATTGTGGCTAATAGTCCCGTTGAAGCGGTTGCTGCAGCGAAACAATTAACAGCTGAAACCGGAACAGGCTGGCATGTGATTAAAGCACAGGTGCATGCAGGTGGACGTGGAAAAGGCGGCGGAGTGAAGTTGGCTAAGAATTTACAACAAGTAGAAGAGTTAGCTGAACAAATTATCGGGATGCAATTGATTACACCTCAAACACCACCGGAAGGTAAAAAAGTACACAAAGTTTTAATCGCGGAAGATGTATATTATCCGGGTGAAAGTGAAACTTCAGAGTTTTATATGTCCGTTTTATTAAATCGTGCCAAAGGTCGCAACATGATTATGTATTCTACCGAAGGTGGAATGGATATTGAAGAAGTGGCTGAACACACGCCTCATTTAATTTTTACAGAAGAAGTAGATCCAACCATTGGCTTGCAGGCATTTCAAGCGAGACGTATCGCCTTTAATTTAGGACTTTCAGGCAATGCATTTAAAGAAATGGTTCAATTTGTGCAGTCATTATACAATGCCTACGTAGGTTCTGATGCTTCGATGTTTGAAATCAATCCGGTTTTAAAAACGTCTGATAATAAAATCATGGCAGTTGATGCTAAAGTAAATATTGATGATAACGCATTATACCGTCAGCAAAAAATTGCTGATATGCGTGACATTCGTGAAGAGAATCCTATTGAAGTGGAGGCCAAAGAAGTAGGTTTAAACTATGTAGATTTAGATGGAACGGTAGGTTGTATGGTAAATGGAGCCGGATTGGCAATGGCTACCATGGACTTAATTAAGTACGCAGGTTACGAGCCGGCTAACTTTTTAGACGTAGGAGGAACGGCAGATGCGAAACGTGTGGAAACTGCTTTTAGAATTATTTTAAAAGATCCGAATGTAAAAGCAATTTTGATTAACATTTTTGGTGGAATTGTACGTTGTGACCGTGTGGCTCAAGGAGTAGTAGACGCTTACAAAAACATGGGCGATGCTATTAAAGTGCCAATTATTGTACGTTTACAAGGAACCAATGCTGAAATAGCCAAAGAATTGATTGACAATTCCGGTATGCCAATTTTATCAGCGGTACAGTTTCAAGAAGCGGCAGATCAAGTGAAAGCGGCGTTGAGCAAGTAATTTTGCAATTGATTTGATCAAAAAGTAGTATAAAAAAGCCCCCAGTTAGTTGAACTTTCTGGGGGCTTTTCTGTAGACGTTTGAAATGGTTTTTATAGCTCTTGCATTTGGTCTGATTCGAAAATTCTGAAACCTTTTGCATCATCTTGAGCCAGTTTAAATAGAGCCTTAGCTACTTTTTTACTTTCGATTGGTTTGTATTTTTTTAAATTACCTACTAATAAAAAGGAAAATGTGGTCATAAAGAAAGCTCCTATTTTTTCGGTCAATCTAAACTCGGTTCTTTTTCCAAGTAATAACGAAGGTCTTACGATTGTGACCGTTTGGAGATCAGCTATTTTTAAAAAAGCTTCAATTGTACCTTTTGTTTTTAAATAAAAATTCGTTGATTTTTCATCGGCTCCAATCGAAGAGATAAGCAGCAAATGGCTTACCTTATTTTTGGCTGCTAGTTGTGCAAATTGTTTGGGATAGGTGTAATCTACTTTTTTAAAAGCTTCTTGGCTGCCGGCTTTATTGATGGTTGTTCCAATGCAACAAAAAAAATCATCTCCTTGAACATAGTGCTCATAGCTTTCTGCATGGTCAAAGTCAATAATATGTTGTACAAGTTTTGGATGCTCAATTTTTGCATCCCTCTTTACAAAAACGATAACTTTGTTATAAGTAGGGCTATCTAAAAGTAAATGTAAAAGTTGCGAACCAACCAAGCCTGTGCTGCCTATCAAAAGGGCCGTTTTCATTGGTTAAGACTTTTTATTCTTCCCATTGTTGTATTTCACTTTTTCCACAATCTCAATTTTCTTCTCCGGCTTTTTCTCACGGGATTTCGGATTGGAAGCAGGTTTTTTCCTGAAAGCTGGTTTCTGACCCGCAGTAGATTTTACAAACGGTTTTCTGTCTTCCGGTTTCTTAGCTCTTGCTTCGGTG
>Ga0208085_1000170_pt1 | contig 25215 bp, 18 predicted proteins | sample LakMenEpi21Jun10_FD_150721 | JGI IMG/M metagenome (GOLD analysis project Ga0208085, IMG submission 150721) | Freshwater microbial communities from Lake Mendota, WI - 21JUN2010 deep hole epilimnion (SPAdes) | ecosystem: Environmental > Aquatic > Freshwater > Lentic | place: Lake Mendota, Madison...
TTGGGGACAATCGATCTACCATCATGGTAGAGCCATTGTCCCCAATGGCTCCGTTCGACGCGCAAGCGTCGGCGTCTTACGGCTGTTTGGCTGTTTTGTCTCACTGGCTGCGGTGGCTTTAGGTTCCGATCGATTGGGGACAATCGATCTACCATCATGGTAACTTTATCTCGCCCAAGGATTTCCAATAAACCCGAAAGACGAATAGATAGCATTGACTCTTCGCGTCGATTTGTCATGACGCAATTCCTTTGCATTACTTGGTTTTGACACCTTTATGCCAGGAAATGCCACTTTTTCATGGGTAGCCCGATTTGACGGTATTGGGCGCAAGGCGCCATCCGAGGGCTACAGGCTAAACGATTGTGCGTTCATCGCATCGGATTGGCTGACCTATCCATTAGGAATTCGCCGAAACAATACTCGGCGGTTTACCCCGATCCTTGAGCCTTACCAACGTAACGAACGCACATTCTGTCATGACACTCGCATGGCAACTGGCAATGTCCCGCCCGACCAGACGCTTCACACTCCTCTTTATCCTTGTGGGGACCTCAGGGGGCTTGCTGGCCCAAAGCCCATCCCAAGAGGAGGTGCTGGACCTCTATCGCGCCGCTGCTGAAGCCTATGCGCAGCAAGACTGGGATTTGGCTAGCGAACGTTTCAGCCAAGTCGCTCACTTGCGCCCAGCAACCCCACTTGCAATAGAGGCTGGTTTCTACGATCTGCTAGCGATGCATCGGCGAATGCAAATCGACACCCTTCGGGCAGCATCGCCGAGTGAACCTCTGGGAAATATGCCCGACAATATGCCCGAGAGTTCGCCCGAGATGCATCGTGTCCGATTCGCTCAGGCTTGTTCGGATTGGCATTGCCTAGCGAGCAGTTGGATGCAATCGCAAGGGATCACGAAAACACCTAGCTACATCGGAACCCTCGAAGGCCGCATCGATTCGGTCCTGCGAATCGAAATCGAACAGGCTTTCGCATCAAAGAGCTACAGGCAAACGCTGAGCCTCCTGAACCAAATCCGGCGGCAGTCCAATACCGAATCCCTTGAGCATGAACTCATGGGCCTCGAATGCTTCGTGCAACTCCAACGATGGACCGATGCGGAAAACTCTGTGCAGTCGCTACAGCTTCGCGTTGAGGAAGATCTTGCGCAGAGCCCCCCGCCCGACTGGATCGAGCGTTTTCTGCTTCGACAAGCCGAAGTCGCGATGGTTTTGGCAAAATGGAAAGATGCCGAATCTACCGTTTGGAAGATTCGTACTCACTTTCCCGAATGCAAGGTATCGGCCCAAGTCGATTATGTCCTAGCACGATGCTGGATTCACGAGGCCAAATTCGAGCAAGCAAGGCAATTGCTAGCATCGATTTTGGAAAGCCATCGAGACGCGACGGTTGACCTACAGGCGAAAACCTGGTGGACACTTGCCGAATCCTACTTGATGCAACGCAATTACCACGAAGCACACGCGTGTTACGAACAGGTGTTGAAAGTCGCCGTCGATTCCAAATGGGCTGAATTGGCACAACGTCAAATGGCAATGTGTCGAGAAGCGTCTGGAAGTTCGATAGCAGATCGATCGGAGGCGAACAACTCCGCAGCGGTTCGTTCCACTCAAAAACAAATGCCCAAGCAATCCCGATGACTTCCTCGCTAGGCCTAGCCGCGAAACTTTTCACGATCACCCTTGGGTGGGTCTGGATCTCGCTGTGCGTTTGGACCCAGACGGCCAACGCGCAGAATGGTCGATGGAATCCTAATCCTCCGACGACTGCACCGGGGTTTTCCAACCAGCCTTCCAATCAGCCCTCCGGATTTCCACCGACGGCTCGCCCTGCGCCAAACGCGCCCAACAACGATCCACGCATCGCCTCACTTCCTGCCCCGGGATCGAATGTCAATTATTCGTCTGGTTCGGTTCCCAGTCCACTTTCGGAGGAACCGTCGAAGTCAAAAATCGCTACGCGCAATTTGCTCCAGGTGTTTTACGACGGGGGTTGGATGATGTATCCGATCGCCTTGTGTTCCTTTGGCCTGACGGTGTTCGCGTTCGAACGTTCGATAGCGCTTCGACGCTCCCGTGTCGTATCGCGTCCTTTTGTCAATCGGATCATCGAGCAGCTTCAGCAGCAGTTGATCGACAAAGACGAGGCGATCGAGCTGTGCGAAAAAAGTGGAAGCCCGATGTCAAAGATCATGCTATCGGCTCTTCGTCGCCATGGACGACCTGCCGTCGAAGTCGAGCAAGCTGTTTTGGATTGCGGCGAACGCGAAAGCAACTTCCTGCGTCGCAACATGCGAGCTATTCTTGCGATCAGCAACGTCACACCGCTATTGGGTTTGCTCGGAACCGTACTGGGGATGATTCAGTCCTTCAATGACATCTCGAGTTCCCAAGCCATGGGTCGCCCGGAGTTGCTCGCAGGTGGGATTGGCCAAGCCCTTTTGACCACCGCAGCCGGATTGCTCGTGGCCATTCCTGCTTACGTCGCCTACATCTTCTTTGTTGGTCGTATCGATAGTTTGATCATCGAGATGGATACTCAAGCTCAGCGACTCGTCGACATCATCAGTGCCGAAGGGCTCCAAGAGAACGAGGGCACCCGAACTCGACGTACCCGAAAAGCAGCTTAGCCTCAGAGGTCCACTCGAATGCCTCTTAAAACATCCAGCGACGACGAGCTTCCAGCGATCAATCTGACAAGCATGATCGATGTGCTCTTTTTGCTGATCATCTTTTTCATGGTCGGAACTCGCTTCACCGAATCCGAACACCAGATCGCTTTGAAGTTGCCCAAGTCGACTTCGCCTGAGTCGATGATGGACCGTCCAGGCGCGAAAGTGGTCAACCTCTATGCCGATGGAACGATTGAGCTCGATGGTAGACGACTAAGCAGCGATCAACTTACCGAAATGCTCGGACCCATGGTGCGAAACTATCCAGACTTGCAAGTCCGATTCCGACCCGATACCGGGGTTCCGGTCGGACAAGCCAGCCAAGTCATGGAAGCCATCAGCCGATCGGGAGTTCAAGACATTCGGTGGGCTACGTCCGCTTCGGTGATGCCGGGGAATCGAACACGGTAGATCCCGCCATGAACCTTTGGCCATACCTACTGCTAGGGGCGATCGGAAACCCTGTGTCGGATCGCGCCTGGGCGATCTTTCTCGGATGCTTCTTGGCGGCAGTCGCCCTCGGCTTGCTCGTGCTTTCCTGGACGCGATGGGGGCAGTCGAAGCTTCTTACCAAGTGCATCGCGATCGCCTTTTTGGCACATATCTGGTTGTTGCTCTACGCCTACGGAACTCGGATACCCTACGGGAACCCAGCCGAGGGAACCGGTTCGCAAGGCACCCAGCTTGCCCTCGTGGAATCGAAGACCTCGGTCTCCGTAGCCTGGACTCCCCAGGATTCGACCGCAGCACCCCATGACGAAGAATCCTGGTCGGATCCGCCCAGCCTTCAGAATGCAGATATCACCGGCGATCCGTCCGCCGACCCGAGGACCGATTCCGACTCGCATTCGACACCCCTTTGGAACCGCTCGCTCGAATCGCCAAGCGTCCCAGACTTTGCGTTGCCGATTGAACAGGTCCAAGCACCCTCGGATCTGTCCGATGAGCACCTGCGTCTGCTAGGTCAATTCGAGGAGCAATCCAGCACCGATCTGCCGCTCGATCCAACGCTGCTGGCAGATAGTGCGCCATCCGATCCCTCGTTGGGGGAGGATTCGGCAAAGCAAACAGATAGCCTTGCGATGTCCTCAGAGCAGGCTCAACGTTCCATCGCCCCAACCGCTGTGGAAACTCCGGAAGCCACTGCAAACAGACCCGTGCCGGCGAGCTTCATACCAGGAGCCTATCGCATGCGCATGGCCCCTGAGCGGTTTGCCCACACGCTGAAAAACGGTGGCGATGCGAACACCGAACAAGCGGTCCGAGGGGCGCTGGAATTCTTGGCCAAGTCCCAATCGCCCGATGGGTCCTGGAATGCTCAGGCTTATGGTGCCGGCCAGCGCGCCGTGGCGCCCTCGGCCGAGGCCCTTTACCGCGCCGATACCGGTAAGTTCGCCGATACGGCGATGACCGGTTTGGCTCTGTTGGCGTTTCTCGGAGCCGGACACACCCACAACGATGGCGGACCCTATGCTGCCTGCGTCCATCGAGGACTCTCGTATCTTTGCCAACAGCAGTTTCCCTCGGGAGATTTATCTGGACGCAATCAAATAGGACAGCAACCTACCGTCCGCTATGCTCGCATGTATAGCCATGGAATCGCTGCGATCGCTCTTGCAGAAGCTTATGCGTTGACTCGGGACCAAGATCTTTTGGTTCCCGTGAAAAATGCGGTAGACTATTCGCTCAAAGCGATGAATCCAAGAACCGGTGGATGGCGATACGATTTTGCTTCGGAGGATCCCGGAGACACCAGCCAATTCGGTTGGCAAGCGATGCTTTTAAACAGCGCCAGTGTCAGCAATGCCGCTCCCCTGGAAGGCCATCACCGCGTCTTGCTTCAACGATTCCTCGACTCGGTCAGCACTGGAAAGTCCGGAGGTTTGGCTGTCTATCGGAACCTGAACCCTCAATCGCGTCCTGCTAGCGAACAAGCCACGGTCGCTATGACAGCCGAGGCCTTTGCGATGCGCACCATGCTGGGGCTTCCCATGTCGGCACAAGCCACCCGGGAGGCAAAGCAGATGCTGATGAACCAACTGCCTGGCTCCTCCGAACCTAACTTCTATTATTGGTACTACGCGACCCTAGCGCTCTACCAATCCCAACCGCATTCCGAGGCTTGGACCCTATGGAATCAGGCCATCAAAAGAGAACTCCTAGCGACGCAATTGAGCCAAGGGGATTACGCAGGTTCATGGGATCCCCGATGCATATGGGGAGGACACGGAGGAAGAATTTACACGACCGCGCTCGGTTGCATGTGCTTGGAGGTTTACTACCGTTATCTACCGCTATACCAAACCGATTCGCTGACCGCCCCGTAGGATGTAGGGTGTAGGATTCGGTCATCGAGCTCTTCTTGGCCTCCGTCGGCTTTACGCGCAATGGCGTTGAATTAAAAGCGGAACGGCGCAAGCCGTCCGGTGAGAAACATTGCGATCGAGAACCTTCCATCACACACCGGAGTGCTTGCGCACTTCCGCTTCCACGAATTCAACGCCATTGGTCTTTATGCCGGCGGGGCCAAGACACGATCACAACGAAATCCGATGCGAGGCATTCATGGTTTCTTAATCTTGTCTTCACAAATCGTGACGGCAAAGCGGTGTTTGTTGGGGTTGTGTTTCGATTTCATGAAGTTCACGTGAATAGCAAGCCTTGCTTCTGTACGGCTTGCATCCTCTCGCTATCTTTCCGCCGTCGAGTTCAGGCGGTTCTGGACACGGAGTTACTTCGTTTCATAATGAGGGTTGGAATTGATGAGTCGTCAAATTTTCAGTTCGCGCAGTAGCCGCCGAGCGTTCACGCTCGTCGAACTGCTCGTGGTTATTGCAATTATTGGTATTCTCGTTGGGCTTCTGCTTCCTGCAGTTCAAGCCGCTCGTGAAGCCGCACGCCGAATGAGCTGCTCGAACAACGTCAAGCAAATCAGCTTGTCGGTTGCTAACCATGAGTCGGCTTTCAAGAGACTTCCACACAGCGGTCAGTGCGGATCTACCGGTAGCACCACGACCGTCTACATGATCCACTCGACGGCAACGCTCTTGCTGCCCTACATCGAGCAACAGTCGGTCTACAATCAATTCGATTTCACGACCAACTCGATCGCCCATTACGGTGCTTCCCCGAGCGGAAACGCGTTTTCGACCCCAAGTGGTTGCTTGATCCACCGCAGTTCCAAGGGAAGGGCTTTTGACGATCCAACCCATCCTTCGGGACAATTGGCTGCTCAAACCCAAATCCCAACATACGTCTGCCCATCGACACCACTCGATGCCGGGACGCGTGACCCGGTCAACCGACTCGGCGGCATCGATTACATGTTCGTCGACCTGTCGGACGTCGACCACCGAATCGGATCGGCAACCTACGGGGCACGCACTCCGAGCACCGATCCTCAATTGGCCGAAATGCGCGTTTCAGGGATGCTCGATTGCGAAGGCAGCCGCTTGGCATCGACCATCGACGGGACCTCGAACACCGTCCTGGTGATCGAAGATGCCGGTCGTGCCAATCCAGCCGTTACCAAGTTCGGTGCGTTGTCGGCTCGAAGGACCCCTGTTTCGACCCCCGCATTCCCAGTCAATGCGATGGGTGGAGGTCCTAACGGTCGCCACATGTACGCTTGGGCTGATGCCGACGCCGTTACCAACGGCTATTCGGGTCCGAGCAATGCGATCGCTCCAGGAACCCGAACTGCGATGATCAACAACTACGGAAACGTCATCGGCGGACCACCCGAGTGCCTCTGGTCGGTCAACAACTGCGGACCTAACGACGAACCTTTCGCCTTCCACGGTGCAGGTGCTAACGCTGGTTTTGGCGATGGCTCGGTCAAGTTCCTTTCGGCCAACACCGACGGTGTGGTTCTCAAGTGGATGATCGGTCGAAACGACAGCCGTACCTACGAAATGCCGGAGTAAGTGATCCCCATGTTGCGCCTACTCCTCCTACTAGCACTCGCTTGTGTGTCGATCGGTTGCCAATCCAACGTGCCACTGATGAACACACCTGTCGACGTGGTCGGCAAGCTTACCAAGGCAGGGAAACCTGTTGGGAATCTAACCTTGACTCTCCAGCCGTTGGAGACCGGACACATGGTACCGATGAAGGTCGGAGCCGATGGGTCGTTTAAGGGGAATATCGTCCCAGGCAAGTACGCTTACTTCATTTCCGCGAACGAAGACGGGGGAGAATCGGCGCTTCAAGGCCTCGATGGCTCCCTCAAAGAAGCCAACATGCAACGGACCGTGACGGTCCAAGCAGGACAGGCGAACTTGGAAGTGACTTTATAGTCCTCATTGGTTCACCAGTCTTGGCTCTGATTGAGTCTTCCGCAAAGTGCACAAGAAATCGAAAAGGGCGATGGATAAAACCATCGCCCTTTTTTTTGGTCACTCCGAGCGTATTGTTCCCGTATTGCTCCTTTGGCGAGACCGATAGCAAGGCCGATTGCCTTAGGGGATGATCTTGAGTTCTTCGCCCAAAAGGACCCAGGCTTTCGGTGCCTCTTTGCCCGTCCAGTCGATGGATCGGAGCAGCAAGCGAATCGAATCACCTCGGAATCCTTGCACTTGAAGGACGGCGGTGAGTTTGGACTCAAGCGTCCCGAGCAACCCTCGATTGGCAACGGCCGTCCCGGCGAAATTCGCAACGTCCGGTACACTGAAGATATCGGAGTCCTCTTCACGACCCCCTAGCAAGCTTCCGAGATCCAAACCACCGGTAGCTTCCGGCCGATGAATGACTTTGAACTTGTCGATTTTCGCGTTTTTGGCAACCATCGCGATCGCATCGTCGAGTCCGCCGATCTGATCGACCAATCGATGCGATTTGGCTTGTTCGCCTGACCAAACCCGGCCACCGGCAAGCGACTTGAGGGTCTCGACAGGGATGCTCCGTGAGGCCGAAGCGATTTGAAGGAATTTGTCGTAGATCGTTCCGATGGACTTCTGCATCAAATCGATCTCTTCTTCGCTCCATGCGTGGTCCAAGGCATTCATACCGGCGACCGGATCGAGCGTGACCGATTCGACATGAACCCCGAGGCGGCGAGCCAAGGCTCCTGCGCTGAGCTTCATCGAGAAGACCCCAATCGAACCGGTGATGGTCCCGTGTTCAGCGAAGATCGGCGCTCCGATGCAAGTGACCCAATAGCCTCCCGATGCGGCAACTTCGCCCATCGAAAACACCAACGGCTTTTTCTTCGCACAAGTTTCAAGCGCCTGGCGTATCGCTTCGCTGGCTGTGGCACTTCCACCGGGAGAATTGATACGGACAGCGACTCCCTTGACCTTATCGTCGGCCGTGAGCTCTTCGATCAACTTGACCGTTGGCCCCGAGACAATCGATCCAGAGTTGGCTTGTTTTCCGTCTTCGATCGCCCCGCTCAAATGCACTACAGCGATCGATTCGTCCTTGATCTTCATGGCGCCCTTGGGGGGTGCCATGGCTTGTCCCATCAATTCAAAAATCGAGAGCTCCTTCTTGGGCTTGGATTTGGGCGTCGTCCATTCATAGCCATCGCCAAGACTGTCCATTACCGTTTTTTGCAAGGAGCCATAGGGAACCAGTCGGTCGACCAAGCGGTTCGCAAGAGCTTCTGCGGGCAGGAGGATTCTCTGCTTTTGGAGTTCACGCACCGCACCGACCGAAAGCCCTCTTCCTTTGGCAATTCGGGATACTTGCGCGTTGTTGATCGAATCGAGCATCGCTAGATAATGCTCCTTGAGGTGCTTGGACATAACCGAGTTGACATAGGGTTCGACGGCACCTTTGAAGTCCCCGGCCCGGGTAACTGAAGCTTGGATCCCGAGCAAGTTCATCGCATCGCGGTAGAACATGGTCTCCATCGACGACGATGGCATATCGATGCCCCCGAGGTCTGCCATGAGGATCTCGTCGCACCCTGAGGCAATCGACAAATGGACGTTGCCGGCCGATTCCAACCAAGCGATGCATTTTTTGCCATGACCGCGAAGATGCTCGAGATGTCGCGAAAACTCGTCCAATTGCGCTGGATTCATCGACAACGAAGAGGATGAAAGGTCCAGCACGACATGGGTGACGAGTTCGTCGTGGCTAAGCTCATCGAAGTAATCGCAGAGTTTATAAAATGACTTGGGTTTCCCAAGCCCACCGCCGAGGACTAGATCCATCGGGTTCAATCCACCGGCACCGGGCAAGTCGACGTACTCGCCGCTGAGGGGAACGACGCGCACTTGCTTTTTGGCAGGCGCTTTCTCCGGCTTCTTTTCCTCCTGTTTGTCGGCTTTTTTGTCGGCCTGTTGTTGCTCCGCTGGCACTGCTGCTGCTACTGCTGGAGTCTCCTGGGTGGGAGCCTCGGGGGCTTTTTCCTGCCCAAGGATCGGCGGGGAAAGTATCCCCCCTGCAATCGCGAGCATCCCAAAACTCGCCCAGTTCCTTAGTGACCAATTCTCAAGTGAAACAGCTCTAAATCGATGCGACTTGAGCCACAAAAAACGAATAGACATGTTGGTGTAGACAAAAATGAAAGTGATTGATCGATCTGAAACCACTGAGGAATCCGTTTTGAGCGAAACGCAGTTCTCGTTAAACTGACGGACCGTGGTATTACCTCCGTGGACCTTTCGCAATTGTAATCAGAAACACCGATGATCGTGACAATCGACGGGCCGGCCGGGGCCGGAAAGAGTTCCGTAGCCCTGAAACTCGCCGAAAATCTCGGGTTTTTCTTCCTCGACACCGGTGCGATGTATCGATGCGTTACGCTCGCGTGCATGCGAGCCCAGGTCGATCTCCAGGATCCGGCGGCAACCCTCCAGATCGCCAACTGCTGTCAAATCGATTTGGCCAGGGGTTCGGTAACACTGAATCGGCTCGACGTGACACGCGAGATCCGAAACCCAGCGGTCGCAAAGTCGATCAAGACCATCGCGGAAAATCCCGAAATCCGAGAGCTTATGGTTCAGCAGCAACGCCGAATCTGCCAGGGGCAAGACTGCGTTACCGAGGGGAGAGACCAAGGGACCGTGGCTTTTCCGAATGCAGAGTGCAAGATCTTTCTGACGGCAACATCCGAGGAACGAGCCAGGAGGCGATATCAACAACTCCTCGATGCGGGTATCGATGCGGATTTCGATGAGATTTTGATCCAGCAAAATCAGCGCGATGCGAATGACTCCAATCGCCTCGCCGGACCCTTGGTCGCCGCACCCGATGCGATCGTCGTTGCAACCGATGGCATGAGTGAGCAGCAAGTGCTCGACCAACTGCTCGAAATCGTGCGATCTCGCCGCAGCGGTTTCTCTAGCCAACCTGTCACGAAATGACCGACGAAGTCCTCTCTGATCAGGCGATCTCGCTTGCAAAAGCCTCTGCAAAAAGGGACATGGCAGGGAAAAATACCGGCACGCGAAAGCCCCAGGGCGAGGAAAGCCGCTTGAGCCTCCTGATGCGCCGATTCGTTTATCGTGTTTTGCGATTGATCGCAAGAATGCTGTGTCTGCTGTGGTTTCGCATTCGGGTCGAAGGCCGACACCATGTTCCCAGCCAAGGGGGGGGGATGCTCCTCTCGACGCATCAGTCAGGTCTCGACCCCATCCTGGTCGGTCTGGCTTGCAACCGCAACCTAAACTTCCTTGCAAGAAGCACTCTTTTCAGGAATCCTGCCTTCTCTTTCTTTCTGAAAATCGTCGACTCAATTGAAATCGATCGGGAACGCGGTGGCCTTAGCGGCTTGCGGGAGATGCTCTCAAGATTGCGTTCTGGAAAGGTGGTCCTGTTGTTCCCCGAGGGGACTCGAACCGATGATGGCTCGATAGGGGTCGTGAAACCCGGATTTTTTCCGATCGCCAAACGGTCCGATGTCCCGTTGATCCCCGTGGCGATCGTCGGTGCTTTCGAGTGCATGCCCAAGGGCTCGAAGTGGATCTTTCCGAAACCGATCGCTGTGGTTTTTGGCAAGCCGATCCAACCCGAGGACTACCGGAACTGGAGCGAAGAGCAAGCCGTCAGGGCGGTCGCTGTTTCCTTAGGCGACCTCTACCAACGGGGAAAAAACTCTATCGAAGGGATGTACTAGGTGAGGGTTCCACTCATCGAAATCTGATACATTGGTTTTTCTCGTCCGAGCCCTCCTCCTGACCAATCCAAGATGAAATCTTCTCCGATACCTACCGTCAGCGGCCTGCCTGCGCTGTGCCTGCTTTTGATCCTATCTCTCTTGCCGTCGGCCGTTGGCCTTGCCCAGCAGGAGGATCTGCTGTTTGCCGCCTCGAGTGGTATTGAAGGCTTATCGCTCGATTCGGCCAGCCTATCGCCTCGCAGCATCCTCGTAGGCGATCCGTTGATCGTTATCCGTTGCAATGTTAGAAACGGCTCGAAAGAAACACTAACCGGATTTGTCTCGGCACGCATCGCCGGGAATCTAACCGACGACGATCGCTACCGAATCACGGTTGAACCCGAACAGATTCGAAGTTGCGAAATCACCGTGCGTCCGCTTATCCCGTTGCCAGTTGCTAGGTTCGAGGTTGAAGTATCCCTTTATAAGGTTGTCGACGGGAAGGAAGTGCTTTCGGTCGTGGGTGATGAACCGGCCGTCCGCAATGTGACCGTCTTTCGCGGCCCGAAGCTTCCTGTCGTCGCAGCCTCAGCCCTGGGCAGGGAACGTGCTCCACCGCTCGATTGGCGATGGGAAAAGACGGATCCACTGTACACGTACGAATTGGCGATGGCAAGTCGCGTCGATGGCGAACTGAGCAAGGAAGCGATCGGACTCGATGGGGTCCAATTCCCGATCAATCAGAACGATTGGAAGAACACCGACCTGTTGATGCTCGCCGAACCCGCCCCCTTGCGCGATGCGGCGACGGTCGGAACGCTCAAGAGTTTCCTGAATTCCGGAGGACGCATTTGGGTCATGCTCGAGGCTATTGATACCCAAGATCTCCAACCGCTGCTCGAACCAAATCAGCAGCTCCGCACCGTCGACTCGGTCCAACTGACCAACTTTAGAGTCGATTCAACAGGACCATCGAGCCAGGAACATGACGCATGGGTCGACCTCGAAGACCCGGTGATCTTCAAGCGAGTGATGCATCAGGGGGGGAGCGTCGGCCACCGAATCGACGGTTGGCCGGCCTCGTTGGTCATGCCCGTCGGTCGAGGAGAACTGATCATTACGACGCTTGAAAGCAGCGCTTGGATCCAGCCTCGCAAGGTGCAAACCAGTGAGGATCCGTTCTTCCAATCGGACTATGAATTACGACCCTGGGCTCGCAGCATCATCGATACGGTGCAAGCCAAGCGAGCTTCGAATATCGTATCGCTCAAGGACCTCGACTATCCGCTCGAGAGGATTGGTAACCCGGTCGTCTCGCGCGGGCTTGTCGCTTCGATCCTTTTTTGTTTCTGCACCGCCTTAGTCGGTATGAGCATCTGGAGGTTGGTGGCCAGGGATGCCAAAGCCATGGGCTGGATCGCCCCTGGATTAGCGCTGCTCGCATCGATCCCTTTGGTCTATTTGGCGTGGTCCCAAAAGCGTGAAATCCCGGCCATGGTCTCTTTGTTTCAATGGGTTCAACTCGAGTCCAAGAGCGGCGCGATGCTCAGGGAGTCTGCTGCCGTTTACCTGCCACGGGGCACTTCGATGGATCTCCAGAGCAACCTCCTAGGATCCGCAGCACCGGATCCTAAGATCCAAAGCGGAATCAAAACGCTTCAGACCGAGGACCTTCAAAGCTGGCGGCTAAGCAACCTGGATTGGCCTACAGGAACTTGGAGGTATCAAACCGAATCCTCACTCCCGGACCTACAAGCCACGGCTCTAGGAGAATTCAATAAGGATGGTGTTCTGATACGTTTGCCAACGAACCTTCCATCCAAACTACAAAACCCAATCGTCGCCTATACCCCCGGTGCCCCGGTCTTAGGCGCTCCGGTGACCGATTCTCAGATCCTCATCGACGGCACATTCCCTGCCGAGGGCGAGCGTTGGACTCTCGATGCGATCGTCGGGGACGAGCAACGACGCCGCAGTGCGATCTACCGCAAAGCTCTCGAATCGAACGATCGAACTCAGACCCTTTCTCGTATCGTGATGGGTTGGACTGACTTGTTCGATCAAGGCCCCAAGTGGAGCTCCGATATCCAGCGCCGTGGAGTCGCTCTGGTCACCATGCCGTTGACCCTCCAACGGCCAGAGACGGGCAACCTCTTTACGGTCCCTTATCCGTTCATCGACATCAAAATCGCTCGGGAAGGAAACTCTTCGCCGGTGTTTCTTGAAGGCACCGGTCGATGGATCAGCCAATCCTCCAACCGCGCCGAATCGAGTTTGGAATTTCGACTCCCGGTCGAAGTCCTTCCGATCCAAGCCACCCAAATCGATTTCGATTGGGACCTACAAGCCCCCCGCCGAAAAGTCAAACTCTCGTGGCTTCGATCTCAAGACAAAGCGCTGGTTGAAATCATCGGTTTTGACGGCCCCTCGTTGCCTTGGAAAGCCTCCAGCACAGACCCTGCCCTGCTCGATGAATTCCAAGATGGGCTCCTGACGCTCCGCTTGGAAGTTGCCGAGGACCAGGAGCCTGGAAGCTCGATTCCTTGGCGGATCAAGCATCTTCGTCTCAATGTCCAAGGGATGACCCAGCCGAGCAATCCGCTCATACGTTAGTGCGAGACTACCACTTCGAACTTCAAACTCTTTTACCTCTGACTTGCTATGAGCGACACCGTCGTCGAAACCACCAACCTGACAAAGAGTTACGGGGATTTTACCGCCCTGAGCGACCTTTCAATCCATGTCAATCGAGGCCAGATCCTCGGATTCATCGGACCCAACGGCGCGGGTAAAACCACCACGATCAAGATCTTAGTCGGGCTCTCGAAACCCACCTCCGGCAGCGCTACGATCGCCGGGGTCGATTGCAGCCAGAACGCTTCTAAAATCAAGCGGCTTGTCGGTTACATGCCCGACAAGTTCGGATCCTATGACAACATGCGTGTCCATGAATACCTCGACTTTTTCGGGGCCATTTTCGGGATCCCAGCTTCTCAGCGCAAGGCTCGCATCCAAGAGGTCATGGAAACGACCAGTACGACTTACATGCAAGACCGTTACGTCGAGAGCCTGAGTCACGGCATGCAACAGCGCGTCGGAATCGCTCGGACTCTCTTGCACGATCCAGAGGTTCTTATCCTCGATGAACCTGCAAACGGTTTGGATCCCAAAGCCCGTATCGAAATGCGGCAGCTCCTTTTGCAGCTTGCAGCACGAGGAAAAACACTGATCGTCACGAGTCACATCCTGCCGGAACTAGCCCGTATATGCAACGTTGTAGCGATTGTCACCGCAGGGAAACTCAGGGCCTTCGGCACGGTCGATGAAGTGATGAGCTCGCTCTGTCCGCAGCGGAGCTACGAAATCCAGTTGGCCAGCGCTTCGCACATCGCCCAGGCTGAAAAAGTGCTCGGTCAGTTGCTCTTGGACTCCGAACCCTTGACGAGTAGCCCTGCGGAATTGACCCTTCGATTCCCTACCGTACGCACCGAGCCAGAACTAGCCGAACTTTTAAACCAACTCGTGGCCGCCAAGTTACCCGTGACCCAATTCCGTGAATTGACCAGCGACCTCGAAGACGCATTTCTCTCTGTCGCGGGCAAAGATTAATCTCGGATCCCCTCTTGAAAGCTTCTCGGCGTGAATTCACTCTCCTTGCTTAAAAATCCAATTCTCCAACGCGAGCTCATCGGTCGACTGCGGAGTCCCAAAGCCCTCATTGCAATCGCCCTGGTCGCGATCGTTTCGTGCACCTTGGTCCTGATGCGCTGGCCCCGTGAAGCGACCATCGATCTGGTCAGCCAAGGATCGATTCAGGTCTTCCGCCCGGTGGCCTATGCGATCGCCATCGCGATCATGATGCTCACGCCAGCCTTTCCTGCGACGGCGATCGTCTCGGAGCGCAGAAAGGGAACCTTGGTCCTGATGCTCAACTCTCCGACCCCACCATGGGTCATCTACATCGGGAAACTCCTTGCCAATGTGCTCTTGAGCGTGCTGCTGTTTTCTGTGAGTCTTCCTGCAATCTTCGCTTGCTATGCCATGGGTGGGATCTCCATCGCAGGGAATATCATCCCGTTGGTCCTGATCTTCCTCGGTATGGCCTTTCAATATTCCGCGCTGGGCCTTTGGGTGTCGAGCCGCTCGCAGTCGATCGACGCGAGCCTTCGTTGGACCTATGGCATCCTGCTTGGCTTGGTCGTCCTTTCAATTGGTCCTACCGTCCTTGTGGGCAAACTTTCAGGTCTCAAAGCCTGGATCGCCCAAGCCATGACGACCCTGTCGCCTATCCCCGCTCTTCAGCAAATCACCGGGGCTCAAGGCCAATCGCAATCCATCGGTATTGCAACCGGCTGGGTCGAGTTTCTAATCATGTGCGCAGTCTCGACGCTCGGTTTTGCTCTGGCTACGTTGTACAAACTCCAGCCGACCATGATGGACCGCAGTCGCGATGCAGGAAAAGTTATCGAAGCAAAGCAATCGAGTTGGCTGCGACGGTTCTCGTACCTAGTCGACCCGAACCGGCGAAAGTCCGGCATTCCCTTCTGGCTCAATCCGGTCATGGTCAAAGAGTTCCGGACTCGCAAATTCGGCCGTCTGCACTGGCTTCTCCGCCTTATTGCCGGTGGAGCCATCGTCTCGATTCTACTGACGGTCGTAGCTGCCACCGGCACGGTCAACTGGGGGGTCGATCGAATCGCTTCATCGATGGTAATCATGCAGATCGGCTTCCTGCTGTTGCTCGGTCCTAGCTTGGGAGCCAATCTGATCGCCTCGGAGGTCGAGAGTGGAGGCTGGCAGTTGATGCGAGCCTCGCCTATCTCGCCCTGGAGAATCCTTTCGGGGAAACTCCTGAGCACCTTTTTAACCCTACTGTTGCTACTGATGGCAACGTTGCCTGGGTACGTCATGATGAGCTACATCCAACCGGCCATTGGTGGACAGGTCTCCAACGTCATTGTTTCGTTGTTGATCGCAACAGCGATGGTCACCATTCTGAGCGCTTGCGTCAGCGCCTACTCAAAAACCAGCGCCGCAGCGACGGCTGCAAGCTATGCGGTTTTGCTCGTTCTCTTCGCAGGCACCCTGCTGATCTGGCTCGGACGGGGAAATCCCTTTGGCCCTGTGTTTGTCGAGCGAGCGCTGCTTTTGAACCCGGCAGCAACGGCTCTGGCGGAGATGAAAGCCCCCGGCTTTGAGACTTTTCAACTCACCCCTAACGGTTGGTATGTCGGACTGTCGATTTGCGCGGCAGGCTTGGTGATACTTGTACTGCGAATTGCTCGACTCACACGTCCTGAATAAGAACGATCATGAATAGCCATCGAATCCTCCTCCCCATATTGCTCGTCTTTCTCGCAGTTGATTTTGCTCGGGCTCAACGCGTCGTGCCTTTGGAGCATCGCTGGGAGGTAGACCCAGGATTTGGCGATATCTGGAACACTGTCCACGAACCGCGAGCCAAATTCCTCAACGTCAACGATCTCAAAAGCGATCAGGCGATCGTGCGTTTCGAAGCGGCCCAGAATATATGCATGAATTATGATCGTCCTGGATTTAGGAATCCCCCAAAAGCATTGACGCTCCTGCTCGAACAACTCGGCAATCAGGCAAATTCCATCCTCGCCAAAAGATCGATGATCTCTGCGGCATGCTTGCTGGACGACGGAGCCCATGCACAAGCCATCTGGGATGCAGCACAAAACGATCCTCTGGCAAGTGCCATCGTGGAACCCCACCTAATCAAGTGGAAATCTCCCGTCGGTTTAGAAATCTGGCGCCAGCGATTGAAGGATCCAAAATCATCCTCAGTTCAGATTGAAAACGCCCTCGATGGCCTCGCAGTCGTTGGACAAGAGCAAGACCGATCGCTCTGTTTGGAATGGCTTGAATCCAATCGCTCGAATCCCGTGACACGATTCGCGGCAGCGAAGTCTCTCGGCACTCTCCAGCCCAACGGCCTTACGGGAATGGCCAACCAAATTCTCAACTCGGAGGATCCGGACAAGCATTTGCTTGCCGCCTCTTTGGTCGCTTCACATACCGATCCGGATGCCTTCAAAATACTCGAAACGATTCTTCAACAAGGCACATCGGTCTCTCAGCGACTCGCTGCAAGCAGTATCAAAGAGCATTTCCCGCAGCAGGGCCTAGCCATGGTCGTGGGTTGGACTAAGCACCCCGACGACGTGATTCGACTCGCTGCTCTGGAACTTCTGAAAATCGCTCCGAGCGAAGAGCACACGAGACTCCAAGCCACCCTACTGGCTGACCGAGACCTCAAAATTCGGAAAACCGCACGAACCCAACTTCTTGAACTCGCAGGCAAAGACTTCCGGACGGTAGTCGACGATTGCGTCACCCAAAATCTTGCCTCGCAAACTTGGCAAGCGATCGAGCAAGCGATCGTCCTGGCCGTCGAACTCCAAGATCGCTCCCGTTGTCCAAAATTCATCGAACTTCTCGAACACTCTCGTCCCGAAGTGAACATGAATGCAGGTTGGGCGCTGATGGAGTTGGCCAGCGAACCGGAGATACTCGCCGGTATCGTTCCTCATACCGAGAGATACACAAACGACCTAGCGGCCGAGAAAACTATCGCCAAACAGGACTACATCCGTTTGAGCTTTTTGTTCGAGGTCTTCGGTCGCAACCGATACGAGCCCGTCTTGCCAATGCTCCGCAAATACGTCCCGAGAGACAATTTCAAAATGGGAAATCTGACCCGAACCTCTGCGATCTGGGCGATCGGAAAGACCATGAAGCAACAGGATGACCCCGCTCTGCGAGCCCAACTTCATGAAAGAGTTCTCGATTTAGGAACCATGCTCCCAGAAAACTACTTGGTCGGTTATGCCTGCCTACTTACGCTAGGCGAATTTGGATATCTCGATTCCAAACCGATTGTCGAACGCCATGCGCAACCAGGTCAGGATGCCCTGAGTTGTGCAGGCCGTTGGGCCAAAGAGCAAATCGAGAAGTCGGCCAAGTAACCTAAGTCGGGTTTCTTAGGAACCCGAGGGTCTCTGATCTCCCTCGATGGGTTTGAGTCGTTCTGTTCTCCGTTGGGATTCTGAGCGGATCCAACGCTGCCAGGGTCCCTCTATCCAACGATGGAAACAAAAAGCAGCAACCAAACTGCAAGCAAACGCGATGAGCATGCCCGCTGCCGCTTGGACGGCTCCTTGGCTCGACCAGTCGTCTATGATCCTCAGAACCAGTCCATTGACCATGTAATGCACCAAAAACAGGCTATACGACACATCGCTGAGCCAACGCATCGAGGCTGGCAATACCCAGTCCTTGGTCCGCCAGTATCCAAAAAACAATACAGGTACGACCAAGAGAGAAATCATCAACTGGGGCCTGGGGTTTAGCATGAGACTTCCTGCGACCGAAAGACTGTAAAGCGACAAAACCCAAGTCGGGAGCCTACCTTGCAACGTCCATCCCAGAAAGATACCGAGCACATACTGAGCGGCAAAGTAGGGCGGGAACGCCTCCCACCGATCGCTACGGCTCCAGACCCAGGCGCTCCCTAGTCCCAAGGGGAAAAGCAGTAGGGTGCGAGCCAAGACACTTGCTCCGTGGTCCCTTTGGAAGCGGTTAGCAAGAAACGTCAGGAGAACGATCAAGCAGGACCATTGCAACTCGATGCACAAATACCAAGTCCCGGCGGAAAAATTCTCAAAGCCGAGCAAATTCTGTATCAAAAACAGATGGGAAACGAATTGGTACCATGAGAACGAGTCTATCAGGTCTAGCGGCCAGCCGAATCGGTCCGTGAGCCACACCAATCCAAGTAGAGCAAAGAGCATGATGAGATAAGGGATCGCCAAACGAAGGTATCGATCCAAAAAACCTTGCATCAACTCACCCAACCCCATTTTACCGTCGGGCCTTCGGATGAACCGTTTGTCAAGACTTGACGTCAATCCGCCGAGCACAAAGAAAATCGCCACTGCGTAGAGGGCATGGTTGAATAGAAAGTATCCAACACTCGGTGCGAATTGATCGGCCAGATCCGATCGAGGAGCATAGAGCGATAAGTGGTGCCAAACGATACCGACGGCAGCGAATGCACGCAGCAGATCCGCCAGTGCGAATCGTTCCCCTCTCCAAACCGCCGCTTGTGGTTCCTTTGAGATCGCGTTCAAAATAGTGACTCAATACCGAGTAGTTCGATCCATCACCAAGACGAATCTAACCGATTCGAAGCAAATCGGTGCTATCCCCGAAACGATCCGCCTTGATCCCCACTTGGTGCAACATCCATAGGTAAAGATTGCACAACGGAGTATTGCTTGGATATTTCCAATGCCCTGACTTGTTGAGCCTGCCACCGGCTTTTCCCAGCATAAGGATAGGTAGGTCGTCATGGTTATGCCGATCCCCGTCGGAAATGCCACTGCCATAGAGGATCATCGTCCGATCCAGAAGCGATTCACCCCCTTCATCGACTGCTGACAATTGATCCGCTAGGTACGCAAACTGCTGAAGGTGGAATAGGTTGATCTTTTGGAGCTTGGTCTGCTTGTCCTCACTTTTCCCATGGTGAGATAAATCGTGATGGCTCTCGGGGGCCCCGATTTCAGGATACCCGCGATTGCTGCCCTCGTTGGCCATCATGAACGTCAGCACGCGCGTCGCATCGGTTCGGATCGCAAGGCCGATCATGTCCATCATCAGTTTGCAGTGTTCTTCCCAAACCCGAGGGACGCCAGCGGGCCGCGAGTAGCTCGGTAGGCCGTTTTCGCCGAGTTGCAATTTGTCGCTGCGACCGATCCGATTTTCGACATCTTTGACCGCATAAAGGTACTCATCGAGCTTGCGGGAGTCTGCAGCTCCTAGTTTTCGTTTTAGGGAATTCGCATCCTCGAGGGCGTAATCCAAGACACTTTTTCGTCGCGTCGCAAGCGGGCTCGTCGGGCCTCCTTGCGAAACCTTGTCTGGGGTTCCAAAGAGTCTTTCAAAGACACTCGACGGGTCCATTTCTTTTGCCAACGGACTCGACTCGTTCCTCCAGGCAAGATTGCTCGAATAGGCACAGGAGTATCCGCTATCGCAGTTTCCCGACTGACTTGAGCCTTCCATTCCAAGCTCCAGCGATGCGAAGCGGCTTTTGTGACCGATCCCTTGCGCGGCGACTTGGTCGACCGAGATCCCATTTTTGATGTCGGCTCCATCGGTCTTCTTGGGATGGGCACCGGTCAAAAAGGATGCCCCACTTCGCGCATGATCCCCTGGCCCATCCCCGTGATCTCTGGCTCCATCGAGGGTCAGTCCCGTAAACACATTGAGTGACTTGCGGTGTTTGGACAACGCCTCGAGGGTCGCCGGCAACGCATAGTCTGCGCCCTCGGAATCCGGAGTCCAAGCAGGCATGTGAATTCCGTTGGGAACCATCATAAAGAGAACCCGTACCGGCTTTTCGTCGGCAAGGCTCGCGGCTCGGCTTTTTGGCGACATCGCTTCGAGCCAGGGAAGCGTAATGGCGGTTCCTAGTCCCCTCAGTGCGGTTCGTCGATCGAGTTGTTTCATGGCAATTCTTCGTCCCTTGTTCCCTTGCGTCCGAACGGGTCGCTGGTGATGATCCCGAGCAATAGCTCCTGGAATCGATAATCATTTTTGGATGCTTTGGCAAGTATCTGATCGATCGCACAGCGATCGTAATATTCTAATCCGCGTCCGAGCCCGTAGGTCATGAGTTTTTCGGTCAAGGTCCGGACGAACTGCTCGGATTTTTGGTCGCGGAGCAAACGGATCAAATCCCCCGGGTTACGGACTTTCTCACCCGTGGGAAGCTCCCCGGATGCATCGATCGGATTGCCTCGGTCGCTAGTCCGCCAACGTCCTACCGCATCATAATTTTCCAAAGCCAGCCCCAGAGGATCCATTTGCTTGTGGCACGAGGCGCAGGCTGGATTGGTTCGGTGTTGTTCGATTTGTTGACGAAGTGTGCCGACCAACTCAGCCTTGTCGAGTTCGGGAACTCCTGCCGGAGCCGGCGGGGGTGGTGTTCCCAAGACGTTGTCGAGGATCCACTTGCCTCGCTTGACGGGACTCGTTCGAGTCGGATTGCTTGTGACGGCAAGAACCGAGGCGTGGGTGAGGATTCCAAGTCGTTTTTGACCTTTGAGCGACACGAGTTGGAACTTGTCTCCCTGGACCCCTGGAATCCCATAAAAGCGAGCCAGTTTTTCGTTCATGAACGAAAAATCCGCATCGAGCAAACGCAGGACACTCATGTTCTCTCGCAAGACATAGAGGAACAAATAGTAGGTCTCGGTCCTGCTGAAATCGCGTATCTGCTCATTCCAATCTGGAAATTGGCCTTCGTTGGGGGTGAAGCTCTCGAGCTTGCGCAAGGTCAGCCACTGACCTGCAAAGTTGCGGACAAAATCCCTGGCTCTCTCGTCGCGGATCATGCGATCGAGCTGGGCAGCCAGAACTCCAGGCTCGCGCAGTTGCTTTTTGGAAGCCAGCGTCAAAAGCTCTCGGTCCGGGGTAGAGCTCCACAGAAAGTAACTCAGTCGTGTGGCGAGCTCGAAATCGCTCAGCAAAGGATATTCATTGCCGATTCGTACAGCAGGTTCCTCGATCTTGAAGAGAAAATTCGGACTTACCAAGATCGCCGTCAGTGCGGTTTGCAATCCGACCTCATAGCTATCCCCCGATTCGACTGACTTCTCGACGATGGATGCCAAGCGATTGAGTTCCCCGTCGCTGGCAGGTCTACGAAACGCTCGGCTCGCAATCCGACGCATCACATCTTTCGCCGCATCGGCCACGGTGCGTGTGGCCGAGGGAACCGAATCTCGCACCAGCTCTCGATGGATCTCGGGCAGGGCCGACTCGGGGATTTTCTCCGACGCTTTTTGACCGATGAGTCGAAGATCGTAGATGTATAAATTCGTGTCTTGGGCTGGATTCCCGTCCTTGGGCGCAATGTAATGGTCATTGACGAAAGCGATTTCCAGGAGACGCTTGCCCGCCCGCAATCTCAAGGGGATTCGGAAGGCTTCGGGATTGTTGGGAGTATCGGTCTTGACGGTGAGCTCTTCGACTTTCTTCCCATCGACCGAGATGACTACCTTGGGATATCGCCCTTCGGCCGCCGAGCCCGCCATACCGAGTTCGAGCGTGTATCGACCTGTCCAAGGCGCCTGCTCCTCGAAGGGAGCCTTGCCGTTGGAGGAGAACACAAACCGATCGCCCTCGAACTTGCCGCCGGATTCGGCCGTCAATTGGCTTATCTTGCGAGGCGAATTATACACTGGGCCGGTACTCGGGGCGATAATCACTTTTCGGCTGATTTCTTCGGCGGCCGTAAGGTACTTGTCCATCAGCAACGGTGGGAGTGTCAGCACATCGGCGATATTGTCGAAGCCGTAGCCGACATCATCGCCTGGGAACCCCAAAGCCGGTTCGTAATCGATGTTGAACAAGTCCCTTATCGAGTTGCGATATTCGTAGCGATTGATCCTTCGAAGCGTCACGGATCCAGGGTTGGGAGTTTTGCCACAGTCGATATCGTTGAGCGTCGATTGGATCCAAGACGTCAGTGTTTTCCGGTCCTCTGGGCTTGGTTGAGGCGAATCGGCCGGTGGCATATCGGCAATATCGATCCGTACGGCGACCTTCTCCCAAATCCGCCTTTGCCGAAATACGCTCTTGGCATCGGCGAAATTATTGAACGCCAATCCGCTTTCGGCGTCGGCACCCGAATGGCAACCCGAGCAGTATTTCTCGATCAGTGGCTGGATCTTTTTCCCGTATTCCTCGTTGAGTTTGGTCCAGTCAGTCCCCTTCGAGGTTCCGAGCGTCGAGACGAAAGCGATTCCAAGAGCAAGCAAAAGGAATGTAAAATCACGATAGGCTCTAGCCATTGCGCAATAATCCTTGCGTCGAGACAACAAATCACAGAACCCCACGGTTGATCGAGGAATTGTAACCCATGAGCGTCACCAACGAAGAATTGCTCCAAAAGAAATGTTTGCCGTGCGAGGGTGGGGTCGATGCCTGTTCGCTCCAGGAGGCTAGATCTCTACGTTTGGCCATTCCGCAGTGGGTATTGAGCCCGGAGGGAAAGTGGATCGAAAGGTCGGTTCGCCTGAGGAACTTCGTCGAAATGATGGCTTGCGTCAATCAAATCGCTGAGTTGGCTGAGGCCGAAGGTCACCACCCGGACCTGCACCTTACCGGGTACCGAAACCTAAGAATCGAATTGACGACTCATGCGATAGGCGGATTGAGTGAAAACGATTTCATCCTAGCGGCCAAGATCGACCAGATCCTCAAGAAGGAAGGCTGCTGATCCGCATCGACTGATCCGCATCGACCAATTTCAAAAGTTGTAAGCGGCACCCAAGGTAAAACCGTGGAGAATCAAGGACTCGCTCGTTTGGATCGAGCTGGATTGGGAGGGAATCCTAAAGTCACTCGGTATCTGACTTTCGGCGGTTCCAATTCCTGAAACACCCAGAACTCGGTACCCAACGTTTGCTGTCCATCCGCGTGCTATGTGCCAACCAAGCCCTGTCGATGTCTCCCCGAGCAATGCGGTGGAATTTCCAGAAACGTCGAAATCGAACGATGTGCCGTTGCTAGCTCCCGGGGATACCACCGTAGCCAATCCCGCTTGGTCGCCTGCAAGTAGCCGCTTCGTGCCTCGATTGTTGTAGACACCTGCGTTGATATTGCTCCATAGCGACCAGCGTGGGGTCATCGACCAGTGGCTTATCGCTCCAGTCTGCAGACCCCATAGGTCATTGCGGACATCGGATTGGAAGTACGCGTCATTGGCACGGTAGTCGATCGCATCTTGAAACTGAAACCACCGAACTCCGGAATACAGGCTCAAACGAAGACGGCTTGGGATGTGGAACCACGGCGCGTTGGGACCCGTCGGCTGTTGAGAGAGGGTCCAACTGCGACTCTCATCACATCGAGGAGCAAAGGGCTGTCGTGCCGACCCACCGGTTGCAAACCAATAGAAGTTCATGTCCAAATTGTGGAATTCCCTCTGGCTTTCCAATCGGTGCTCCGAAGCGTTTCGAAAGGATTCGGACATCGGGGTTACCCCCAAGTACAAGCCTTCGATTTTTCCCGGTTGACTCGATGAGAGCACATTGAACGGTAGGTTGGTTGCAAGAGGACCGAATGCCGTATCGTCGATTCGAGCTAGCGATGCATCTGGAGAAAGCCCCCAGTAACTCGCGCCAATGGCGTATTTGCCGCAACCGATATAACGGCCGACACCTAGTTCGTACCCCCCTGTCGAAGGCATCCGGATATCCTCCGAAGCAAGACCCCTGAGTCCCGGATCGCTCACAGGGCTCGAATACAGACGACAAGGTCCTTGGCGGAGGTCCAAGAAAAGAGCGTTGGTCGAAAAGAACCACGGAGAAGGACTCGAGAGCGGTTGGGAGGATTGGCTCAGAAAGGAACTCGGTCCACCTTTTGCCCATGGGGAACGAAGGTCTAGATCGATGGAGTTGTTGGGTTCAACAGATCGCGTTGGCTGTGCGGAATCTTGAGTCAATACGGGCGCGTCGGCTAGAGGCAAGGACCCCACGACCGAAGGGAATTGGGGATTCGAAGGTACACCGCTTCCGACCAAGGAGGGTGGCAACGAATGCAGGTCGCTCGGTCGAAGGTAGTCCGAAGCGGGATTCGCGGAATTCGCCGGAGGAAGCGCCGAAGGCTGTGGGGGGACGGTCGCAGGCCCTGGATCCAGCCCCAAATTAGCGCCCTGTTCGAGACTAGGAACTGGCAATTGCCAAGGAGGGATGAAGTAGCTAGGCGAGAGGCCATCGCCGGATACATGGTTCGGTGTGGGACCGTTGGAGATGGTCACCTGTGCTCGGGCCGAAGGTGCGGATCCGAAGCAAAAGACGGCCAAAGCGACCATGCACCCTTGCAAGCAGTGGCTAGGTGCCCAAGGGCGAGCCGAACCCATGGCGTAGTATTTCGGTTTGCGACACATCGAGAAGTTCCTTCTTCTTTCTGATGACCCACACCCGGAACTCCGGAAAAGTCCCAAGTGGCCTGCTCGAGCCGTACCCTCAATCCGTTGTTGGAACGCTAGCTTTGCACGATGAGTTCATCGGATCGATGGATTTCGAGTATTTGCGGAATGCTCTGGGGCCAGGGCTGATTCTTAAGGCTGAAGCGTCAGAACCGGCAATTTAGACATAAGCGGTTCAAGCGGTGGTGCTGACCCGTGGCCATCCGCTGCCGACCCGTAGCCATCCGCTGCCAAGCGGTGGTGGTTTTGATGCGTGAGTAAAGCGTCCACCGTTTGGCGACATACCCCGGGGGACAGGCACCTGTAGAAACGCCCCGGCGCAAAGCTACCGATTGCTAGCATACCACCGCTGCTACTGGGGACAGGCACCTGTCACCGCTGCTACTGGGGACAGGCACCTGTGGAAACGGCCCGGCGCAAAGCTGCCGATTGCTAGCATACCGCCGCTGC
>Ga0208085_1000171_pt1 | contig 25207 bp, 14 predicted proteins | sample LakMenEpi21Jun10_FD_150721 | JGI IMG/M metagenome (GOLD analysis project Ga0208085, IMG submission 150721) | Freshwater microbial communities from Lake Mendota, WI - 21JUN2010 deep hole epilimnion (SPAdes) | ecosystem: Environmental > Aquatic > Freshwater > Lentic | place: Lake Mendota, Madison...
CATTGATCACGATGGCGTTTCGATTGTTATCGAAGGTCGAATTCGACAGGTCCGAATCCCCGATCCGTCCTTCGGCTCTCATCGAGAGGTTTTGTGCGACGATCTGCGTTGCGGTTGTCGATGGGTTGATCTCCGAAATGTTCCCACCGCTGGCGAGCAAGACGCTACCGGTCCCTGCGTTGATGCTTCCGATGCGGATATCAGCACCGGCAAAGACACCGAGGTTGGTGTTGTTCGTCGTGAACGTCGAGGTAGCACCAAGGGTGATCGAGCCCTGGGATTCCAGAACGATCGAACCTGGGCCAGAGGTTCGGATTCGATCCTCAAGCACCAGTGCCTCGCGGCTCGAGAGCGTGATATTCCCCGATCCACTTTGGATCATCCCGTTGGCTGCGATCGTACCGTTCGTGTTGGTCTTGAGTAGGACGTTGGACGATTGATTCCCGATGACGAGCGAATCGACAAGGATGGAGCCTTGAAGAGTTTCTACGGCGAGATGACCGTTGGCACGAAGGCCACTTAGGTTGCTATCCAGGTCTGTTATACGGATCGCATCGGTCGAGCGAATTTTCAGAGCGTTGAGCGACTCGGCATCGATTTGATTTGCGGTGATGGTTAAATCAGCATCTTGGATCGACTTCCAGAGGATACGATTGGCTTGAAGATCGAGGCTCGCATCGCTAGCGGTGATCGTATGGGATTCGATGCGGAGATCTCCTGCGATGTCAAGAGAGTCAGGCAAAGCGATCAGACTGTTGGGGGTCATGCTCGCGGGATTGATGACCAGAGCCAGATCGGTGATGCGGTTGGACAGACCACTCAGGTCGCTCGCAACGATCTTGGAATCAGCAACAATCCAAAGTTTATTCGTATCGACCGACGAGGGGAACTCATCGGTATGTATCGAGACGGTGCCTTGGGTTGCTTCATAGTTCGATAGCAGAGAGCCTGGGTTGCGGGAAGCGATCTCGAGGGACTGCTGAGTTGTCGTCGCGATGTCGGCTTGAAGGATATCCGAAAGGGAGTTTCCGATAGAACCTGTGTTAGAGACCAGGGAGATACGGTTGGCCCGTATGTCGGTCGAATCCACTCCGGAGTCGGCATCGAGGATATCCCCTCGGGCTACTGCATGAAAGATGTTTGCGTCGAGGTCGCTGAGTCGAATGCTACCTTGGGTTGATTGGAACGATGCGGTTTGATCGACCGTCAATTGGTAATCGAGGTTCACCAATATTGTGCCGTTGAGACCCGTCGTTTCGAGCGACAGGTTGTTTGCAAACCGCAGGTTGGTATTTGCCGGATCGGCAGGAGTGAGGGTATTGACGATGGTGATCGAGTCAGAGGCGCTCAGCGCAGAGTCTTGGGAGAAGGAAGCTTGGGCCACGAGATCCAAAGAGATGCTCGCCAGATCGGATGCCAAGATTCGTTCGAGTTGGAACAAGGAGCCTGAGTGGTCTTTCCAAGTAAACGAGCCGATGTTGCCTAGTGGATCGGCCGTACCATGGACAAAGATGTTCTTCAGATCGGCTTTGATTCCCATTAGGTCCGATCCGGGATCGAATTGGGAATTGCCATCGACATCGAGGAAATAATTCGTCGCATCCAACCCGCCGAGGGTTGCCAAAGTATTTCCACCGGGGGTGATGTTGACCGACAGGTTGCCGGTCAGGGCATCGAAAACTCCCTGGACCGTAAGAACTCTACGGGGTTCGAGTCGTTGGAACCCGGAGGCCAATGCGTGTTGAAAAGCCTTGCGTCGCATCGATCGCAGTTGCCGGTTGACGAACGCCAAAATCGACTTGGAGGCGAACTTGGAGAAGGTCTTTAGCATGGCGTGCACCGGACCGTGGGGGTCTAGAACAGTTGGACTTTGAATCAGCGATTGGGCAACAAGGGCACGAAGTGCTGGCTAAGTATTCTACGAACTTGAGCCAGCTTAGACTGCACCTTTGGTATTTTGAACGGTTTATTCACAAGCGGCGGAATAAACCTTGGATACCGATGGGCTAAAAAAGTTGCTGTCGGTAGAGAAAATCGATTGCCACGGTTGTAGCGGCAGACGAAGCGGCAACGAGATGGGTGCCGACTTTTCCAGGCCGTGGACTTTGGGAGATTATCGGACCGGTTTTTGGACCGGGGTGCAGTCACCTGGACGGCGGTGTCCGAGTGTGCATTCGCAGGAATGGGGCGGATTCTTGAGAAGTTTCACAGGAAGCAGCGTGGCATCGGCGAAGAATTTCCCGCCTGAGACCAGGGTGTTGGTCGGGCATGAGTAGCCGATTCCGTAGCGTTCGAGGTTGATTTGCTCGAAGTAGAGGGGTTTGTAACAAAAAGCTGGCGAAACCCACGAAGCGTGGTTTGCTGGCCAGTGTCTGAAGTACCTGGGGTCGGGCGTGTTTTGCAGGTTGTTTAGCTGCACGGATTTAGGCGAAAAACTCTCGATCCGAGAGCGGCCGTCAGGCGTCGAGGAGAGCGCGTCGGTTTTTTTTAGGATATCTAAGGGCGAGAGGGGCTTTTGCAGGGCGGTAACTCCTTCGGTCTTGACCGATTTCGCATTGAAATCGCTCCCGGCCTTTTTTCCTTCTTGGGAAGAGTTTTCGATCTGGCTCGGTTCGATGGCCAGCGATTCGGCGAGTTCGACAAGGCCTTCTGGGGCCTGGGTTAGATCATCGAGCGACGGCAGCGGACTGAACTTGGAAAATCCCCCTGTGGAGTAGATCGCAAAAGACTCTGGGGTACCGGTCAAACTCGGAAGCCTTTGAAATCTTGATGGATGGAATTCTGTTGGCGAATCACTCGGCCGAGCGGAGTTTCCAGAGGGACGATTGTCCCTGAGATCGTCGTTTTCCCTGAAAACCTGGGCTTGTGCGGCAGGAGTAACGATCGATGCGGTCCCGAATACCGCCATCGTGCCGAGCAGTTTGAGTCCCAGGAAGAATTGGATCTGGCAGTCAGTTTTTTCAGACATCATCGCGATCTCCGACCGAGGAGTGCACCTGGGAATAATCGACCGTTGTTGGTATCGGTCGACGGGCTTGGAGGCATTCTGAGATTTCTAGGGGTTTTTCGAAAGATGCAGGAAATGCGTCGGGTGATGTCCCTTTGGCCAGGAGATGCCGACTAAAGTTCAACAAAAGGGCGACCGACATGGAAAAGACGTCTTATTCTTGAGTTAATCCCTGAAAAACTGGACGAAGTCCCGAATTTCTAGCATACTGAAGGCTTAGTCGTGTCCATTTTGCAACCGTATGGTGCCCGCATCGTGAACCAGTTTTCGAGAAATCTCATTCTGTTGGTCACAGATGGCCCCCGAAAAGGGCACCGAGTGGTTATTCCCCCCGGGGAATCCCGAGTGGTCGGACGCACGACAGCATCGCATGTTGCTTGCGAGGACGATTACATGTCCTCGAAGCACTTTGAGGTATGCAACCGGATTGAAACCATCTTTGTCAGAGATCTGAACAGTCGGAACGGGACGAGGATTTTTGACGAAGCAATTTCGGAGCGTGCACTGAGTCAAAGCAGCAGGATTACGGCGGGAAAAAGCGTTTTCGAAGTCGCTTGGGAACAATCCAACGAAGACTGGGGAACGCATGCGGGCTCGTCGATTTCTATCCGCCGAAATTTTTCCAGTTCCGCGTTTCCTTCGAGTTCCCCGAGCCTACTTTCCGGAGAGGCCGCAAATGGCCAGTCCATCGGTTCGATAGGCTCGACCGGGATGCAAGCCGAAGCGCAAGGACTAGGTGCAAACCCCTCGGCTCACGGTTCCTTCGATGAGCGTATCGCCGGACTTTGCCTTGAACTCTTCCATGCATCGGTCGTTCTTAAGCAAGCCGTATCGGCTCCCATTTTTGAACGGCTGTACAATTGGTCTAGGCCTCCGGCGGCGGGCGAATCCTTCCTGAGCGATTTCTACTTGACCAACCTCGATTTTTTCGCTGTCGCTAGTTTTTCCAAGCTTGGGGCCGCCAATCCAGTGAACCTTCCGTGGTACCCCCTCTTTCCGAACATAGATCCATCAAGTGCGGTAGCTCCGATTGCGATTCCAAAGCGGGCTTGGCTCGAGGGTTGCCACATGCGTTGGTTTGAGCGTTTGGCGAACGTCGATGGAGTCTCTTTCATCGTTACCGATTCATCGCGTAGCCCCGAAGTGATCCTGAGTCAACTGAATCGCGGCTTTCGAGATATGCTTCTTCGTAGCACGCGGGAGGAATCTTCAAACGGTAACTCCGAGGACACACCCGAGGGAATTCTTCCCTGGTATAGTCCCATGGAATTGTTAACAGCCATCGGGACACGATCTGAAGAGTCCCTTGCCAGTTGGATTCCTTCGGTCGTCCAAGGCTTGGTTTTCCCTATCCGGCCAAGCCGACTGAGTTTCGCATTGGTCCGACCCGGCATCCGCACAGCATTGCGGGACAGAGGTTTCCGCTCTGCGTCGGATGCTTAGCGAACCGCATCGATCGCAGATGCCATCGGACCGCTCGCAGGTGCGGCTATGACAGGATCGCGATAGTGAACCGAGGCGCTCGCGTCTTGACGCTCCTGGCGCTGAATCCCCTGACTGGCGATAAAGTCCGACGAAGGTGATTCGTTCAGATACACATTGCAGTACGAAAGCAGAGAGCCTCGTTCCAGGTTGACATTCCTGACGGCCAATTGGTATTCCACGGCGGATTGGTGATAGCGTACCAGAGCATCTTGCCGCCGGCGCTGAGCTTCAAGCAACACGAAGACTTGCTCGACACGCCCTGTTTCTAACCTCTCCTTCAACCCATCGATCTGCTTCTCAACCGCATCGTATCTGTTTCTTTGAATCAACAGGTTTTCATAAGCTCTCTTGGCTTCATTGATCGCATTGCTTAAGCCGAAGTGAACCGCTCTTTCCTGCTCGATCAGAATCTGGGATTCGCGGGCCAGAGCCAATTGCGTATTGCGGACCGCCGCATGCCCACGCCGATACCCCACAGGCATCAGGTAATCCAAACCGAGCGACCACTCCTGAAAATCGTTGTCCAGAGGGGTGTTGAACTGCTTGTCAAAGCCCCGCATTCGGTAAGCTGCGATCGCATCGAGCTGCGGTTTCAGGAAGCTTCGGTTCCCGATCAATTCCAATTCCCGTTGCTTGATCACCCAACGCTGACGACGCAATTCCTCCCGATTGACCAGTGCATCGGAAATCGAATCCTCCCAATCGAAATCCAACTTTGCCAGACTCGGTTGGTCCGAAGGGTATACCAAACGTTGGTCGTTGATCGGCATGCCGATGATCAATCGCAATCGCCGCTCCGAGATTCGAACCCCGCCACTGTTACGAAACGTGCCACCGGTCGATCCGTTGTTCGAACGCGTGCCGTCTAAAGGCCGACCGTTGAGCGAATCGACCACGTCGGCCTCAAACCGCCATAACTGCTCGAGCGCCTGCTCGATGTTTACGGAACCTTGCTCAGCTCGTAACTTGATTCTCTCAACCGTGTCGACTGCTTGATCCCTTGCCTCAGTCTTGGTGTCCAAGTCGCGGTATGCGAAATAAAGATCCCAATACGCGTTCTCGATTTCGGCGACGAAATCACGAACCGATCTTTCAAAATCCACCAAGCTGATGTCCGTGCGGACCCTGGCCAACAAGACACCGTTGAGTTGACCAGGGGTAGCACCTGGACCTGCGATGCGATTGAATTCAGAGCCCGCTCCGAGCATCAGCGGTTGACGCACCTGCGCCTCTAAGAACGTGTCCCAGGTGTAAGCCCCAAAACGGTTCGACTGCTGGTTGTTTCGGTCGAATACTTTGACGTCGCGTAAGGTATACAACCCCCCAGTAGCCGATCGCTTGGAAACTCCGTACTGCGTCGTGCTCAAGTCCTGGAGAAACAACCCATTGACACCAAAGAAGTTGTTGTTGTAGCCACGATGATTGTTTTCATAAATGCTCGACGCAAAGAGGTTCGCGTCGAATGCACTCAGGGCCGCCTCCTCACCAATCCTCGGATCGGTGTACACCACCGCGGGGTCAAGCGTCGAAGCCAAACTCTGAGGTGTTCGCAAAACGGTCACCCCCAAGTCCCGCATCAACTTGGAATTCGACACACCCAATGCAATGCAATCCTGCAAAGTCAGGCCCTGCATTTGTTCTGGACTCAAGGTCGAGATGTCGATGTCCATCGGTCCATACGCCTCCTGATAGTCAGGCGCACAGTCCGAATTGGTCACATCGGATCGAACCAACTGGGACAGAAATTCCGAGCCGCTCTGTTGACCCGCACCCTTACCAGCGTGAAACTTCTTTGAACTCGAACACCCAGGGGAGATCGCCGCGCAAGCCAAACTGATACCAATGCTCCAGGCGACGGCTTGACGACCGCCGCGGGAGAGTCGCTCAACCGCCCGTTCAGACCTGCATCGATTGTCTATCAGCGTCTTGAGTGCCATAATAGCCGGTTTAAATAGTACATCCGTCAAGCCAGCATCGAGTGTTTCGACCGGAAAAGTCGGCATCCTTCACGCATAGTGCTCCAAACGTCGAAAGTATTGCTGAAAAGACAGTTCATCAATGGAATCCCAACCCGAGCCGAGAAATTTGCTAGCATGAAGTCAGACCCTCAAGTCAACCTGCCATCTCCAACCAACGATCGACCGTTTTCGAGCCACTGAGCCACTGCATGTCCGACTCGAATCTCGAAACTACCGACTGGGTCCTCGGACAACTCGAAGCCATCGCCCGAAACGCCGATCCACAAAATCAGTTCTACCCCAGACTCACTCAATCGCTCCTTCCCCTCCTCAATGCTGATTGTGTTTTGCTGGCCATCGAACTGGAGTCAAAACCCCTTGTCCTGTTCTCAAGCGGGAACTCTCCAGACCCAGTGTCGCTCCAGGCAGCCCTCCAACTTGCCTTTGCCCAACAACCCTCCTCGGGTTCACTCGCCCCAAATCCAATCGATCCAACATCGCTACCACCGCATCGAGCGCTCAGCGACCCTTGGATCTCTGTCCGCTTCCCAAAAAACAACCCGAGCAAACCGCTTGCAATCCTAGCACGATTCGCCAACCTACCCGGCCACGAACAACTCTCCGGCGCAGAGAACCTGCTCGATGCACTGGCCGAAATCGCCGAGCTACGCGAAGTCTACGTCGAGAACCATCGCGCCGTCGGCTTGTGGAAACAGGCGATTGTGCGATCCGAAGATCTAACCAACGCACAGTCCCACCCGCAACTCAATCGCGGAGTGGTCGAAGCCCTCCGCGAGCTGCTCCAAGCCGACCGCGTCTCGCTTTTTCAGAAAGACCATCGAGCCGCATCGATGATCGCTTGCAGTGGGGCCGCATCGATCGATTCAAACTCGACGACCGTCCAAGAACTCGAAAAGTCCGTCCTTGGCTTATTCCAAAACAACGAGCCAAAACTCTGGAATGCAGCGGACCATCAACCCCAATCGCCCCGCTACCGCCTGCTCTTGCCCTGGCCATCGAACTCCGATTCACTGACCCATGGTCTGCTCGTCGAATGGTCCGATCCCCAAGCGACCATCGACCGGGTCCAACGCGCATCGAACCTCTTGCCGATGATCAACCAAGCTTGGCAAAATCAGCATCGTTGGCTCTGTTTACCTCCCCAAGCACGAGCCCAGGCCATCGGTAAATCCGCCTCGCAAGTCCCAGCGGGCCGCTTCCCCAAACGCCTTGCCGGACTTGCCCTTCTTGCGAGCCTTATAGGTCTGGCCATGATCCCCTACCCCTTCTACATCCAATCCCAAGCCTACCTCGAACCGACCACACAGCAATTCATCCACGCGACTGCCGATAGCTTCATCGAGGAATTGCTCGTCGGTGAAGGCCAAAGCGTCCAGAGCCATCAACCCCTCGTGAGGCTTCGAGCCCCCAACCTCGAATTGCAAATCGAGGAACTCACGGGTCAAACCTTGGCTCTGGTCGAGAAGAAAAATGGGCTGCGCGTTGCGGTCAACCAACTCTCGGCCAATAGCTCCGATCTTGCAAATCAAACCCGACTCTCAGCCGAACTACGTCTGATCGAGATCCAGGAAAAACACGCCCAAGAAAAACTGGCCTTCCTGGAAAAACAGCGAGAGGAACTTCTCCTGCAATCCCCCATCAAAGGGATGGTCGTCGGGGGGGACCTCAGCCGAGAACTCAGCGATCGGCCCCTGCGGCGCGGAGATGCCTTGTTCCGTGTCGCAGACCTCCAAGGCCCTTGGCATCTGAAACTCCTCGTTGCCGACCGCGACGGTCGATACGTTCAACAAGCCCTCCTCAACGGCCCCATCGATATCGATTGGGGGCTAGAGAACTCCACAGGCCGTGGACTCAAAGCAAAACTTATTTCGATGCGCCCAGAAGTCGACCAAAGACCCAACCAAGGCCCCTGCCGAAGCGCTACCGCATCGATCGACGAAAGCCAACTCAAACAACCCGCCATCGGCGCAGTCGCTTATGCTCGAATCCCATGCGGAAAACAACCCTTGTGGTTCATCTGGAGCAGACCCCTGGTCGAATTCCTCCAGAAACGCTTTTGGTTCAACTCAAGCCCCTGACAGCCATTTTCACCTAGCATCCCTTTGCCCCACGACCCAAAAACACCAATCCTCTTAGACCTATTAATCTCCTATGAACCTTCACGGCATCTTACGCCCCACCGCGATCGCCCTTCTCTGGATGACCACGCTGGGTTTGCCAACCGAGCAATCGCACGGGCAATCCAACACCAACCCCATTCTCATCGACTCGGCCATCCTCAAAACCGTCGAAGTCACCTCCGTGGCAGCCCAGGTCCCAGGCATCCTCAAGGAAGTCTCTGTCCGCGAAGGGGATCGAGTCAAACACCAATCCCCTCTGGCTACAATCCAATCAACCGCCTCGGAGCTCCAACTCCAACGCGCCAAAGTCGCCTTGGATGCCGCAGAAAGAAACTTTGCAAGCAACATCGATATCGATCTGGCTCGAAAAGGTTTCGAGGTCGCCGAAAATGAGTTCCTCCGGGCCGTCGACGCCAATAAGCGCATCGAGGACGTCTACCCCCAAGCCGAAGTCGATCGACTCAAACTCGTCCGTGACCGAGCAAGCTTGGAAATCGATCGCGCTGTGCACCTCAAGGCGATCTCGCAACTCGAGGTCACCAAAAACCAAATCGAAATCAAGCAGCTCCAGGACATCCTCGACAAACACCAGATTCAAGCTCCCGTCTCGGGCATGGTCGTTGCTATGGAAAAACGTATCGGTGAATGGGTCGAACCTGGCACCATCGTCATCCGCTTGGTCGAAATCGACCGATTGCGAATCGAAGGTTTTTTGCAGGCCGAACAGGCCGACCCGAAGTGGTTAGGTGCTGAAGCTCAAGTCGAACTGCAGCTCTCTGGAAATCGATTCGTCACCACCGCCAAGTTGGTCTTCATCAGCCCAGAAGTCAACCCAGTGAACTCCCAAGTCCGTGTTCATTTGGACGTAGATAACCGTGACGGGAAACTTCGACCGGGCCTGAAACCCAAAGTCTCGATCCCGACGACAACCCCATGAACGCTGCGAGAGCTAATGACGCTGAAGCCCCCTCGCTCGGGTCGCTCAAAATACGACTCCGACACGATATCCATTGGATCGCTTACCCAAACACCAACCGTTGGGTCGCCTTGGATCCTATCGCAAACGCCTTCTATTATTTCAGCCAACTCGAATACCAAGCAGCCTTGCTCCTTGACGGCTCGCGCTCGGTAGGCCAAGTCCTCGAAACGGTTCGCAATCGAGCCTTGAATTCCTATCCGACATCCGCTTGGATCGAGTCCTTTATCCATAAGCTTCATCGCTCTGAATTGATCGAATCCCCAACGGGATTCAAAACCAGTCAATTGCCGACTCCGAGAAACCGAAACTCGTTTTTCAATTCCCTCTTGGCAAACCCCCTTTCGATCCGCATCCCACTGCTGCGCCCATCGATAGAATATGCCTGGGCGCAATGGCTCGCGAAACTACTTTTTTCACCTTATGCGATCGCATTCAATCTGATCGGTTTGTTGATCGTCAGCTACTCGGTCGCCTCGCGACTCCTGAGCCGACCCAACGAAATCCTCTACGATGTCGCCAAAATCCAAGGTGATCGATGGCTCGTCTTGGCCGCACTCCTCGTTGCGATCAAGTCGCTTCACGAACTGGGACATTACCTTGCTTGTGTCCACCTTAAAGTTCGCTGCGCCGAGATCGGTGCTCTGTTTTTGTGCTTTACTCCATGCTTGTACTGCGATACGACCGAAAGCTGGAAACTCCCCTCACGCGCGCATCGCGCTGGGATCGCCGCTGCAGGAATCTACCTCGAGTGCTGGATCGCCTTGGCTGGCGGCCTGGTCTTTCTCAACACCCAAAGCGGTCTTGCGCACGTCCTAGGCGGTGGATTGTGGATCATGTGCACCCTGGGAACCCTCTTGCTCAATGCCAATCCCTTTTTTCGCTACGACGGCTACTTCATTCTCTCGGACCTTATCGGCGCACCGAACCTTGGAGCACAAGCCTCCCAGGCCCTTTGGAAATCCTTCATCGCATTGCTCGGAGGGCCAAGAGCCAATCCTCAAGACTTCGACCTGCCGATCGGGTGGCTAGGGGTCTTTGCGATCCTGTCGATGATCTACCGCTGGGTTGTCCTCGGCTCGATCGCGTTTTTTCTATGGCACTTTCTAGTCCCCTCAGGACTGGGTCTATACTTCTTGGCCATCGCCGGTGCAACATGCCTGGGGATGGTCCGCGTTGCATCTAGCCAAACCTACGGACTCTTTGCGCAACTGGCAGCCCCAGAACCGATCTCTCGCTGGCGACTGGCCGCTTGCCTAAGCTTGATCCCTATCCTGATCCTGGCCATATTCTGGATCCCATTGCCAAACCGCTCCGTACACCGAGGGTACATCGAACTGCATGATTCGGTTCCTATCTATGCCCCTGAAGATTGCACGCTCCAGAGCGTCAGCCCCTTGGCCATCGAGCCACAAATGTCGATCGACCGAGCAGGCCAAGTGCTCGTCGAACTCGATGAGCCCGCCCTGCGATTCGAACAACTCACCAGCATGCAGGATTATACGGAAATCCTCACTCGCCTCGAACTCTATCGGCAAGCCCAAGGGGCTGACGAAACACTTGCAGCGGAAATTCCAACGCTCGAAAAATTGAGCGAACAGGCGTTGAGCAAAGTGCGATGGATCGAGCAACGGCTCGAGAAACTCAAAATCCTATCGCCGAGCTCCGGTAAGTTCCTCTCGAAATCCGGTTGGAGCATCTCAGGCTACGAGCAAGGAGAACCAAAACGCCACTGGCAAGCGAGCCTCTCAGGGGCCGACCAAGGAAAACGGCTTCAACGCGGCGAAGTGCTCGGATGGTTTGCCGGCTCCGACCAAAAAGAAGCCGTAGTACTCGTCCCGGCCGAGACGATACGTTCGATCGATGCCAATACCCCCATCGTGCTCGTTTCCGATGCAAACACCGGGCGATCGATCCGGGCCAAGATCGCTTATTACTCGAACGATCCGGTCCCGTTTTTCCCAAGCCAACTCGCAGGCGATGCGATGTTCGTCCTCGAGCGAGACGAGCGGGGTTTATGGCAATCCGAAACCCCGCTCTATCGCGTTCGTATCGAACTGATCGATGCAGACCCTTCGATCGCTCCAGGGGGGCTCTGCAGCGCCCGGTTCGATCTGCCAAGGTTGACCCTAGCTCAACGCATCTACCGATTCTTCGCAACCCAGTTCCAACTGGCCAACGATGCGCGTTAGTTCGCGTCGCTAAAGCAGAATAAGTGCTTCTCGCCTCGAACAAAGAGATCGCGACCGGCAAGGGCTGGTGTCGCATCGACTCCCTCTCCGACATCGTTGCTCGATAAGACCTTGAGCGTTCCGGAATCCTCAATCACCACGATCGATCCACCTCGGTCGCTCAAGTACACGCAACCGTTGGCGGCCACGGCCGAAGCATAGGTGCGACTGACCCCGGGCACTCGGCTTGCCGAATAAAGCGTCTTCCCCGTTTTTGCTTCGACGCACGTCAACAAGCCCGTCTTCTCTTTGTAGTAAAACAATCGACCCGAGCTGAGCAAAGGCGAAGCGACGTCTGGTGTGTCCTTGCTCTGTGACCAAACTACCGACTTGCTCGACCCTAAATCGCCCCGACCTGCCAAGTCGAATGCACCGATGTACGAACCGCGAAAGCCACTGGCCACATAAGCCACCCCGTCTTGCGCGACGGCCGAGGCACAAGGCCTTTGCGTCTGGCCTCCACATCGCCAAAGCTCTTTGCCGGTCTTCAGGTCATATCCCCGTGCCGCCGTCTGGCCATTCATGATCACTTGCATGTTTCCTTGGCTGTCGCTGGCAATCAGCGGCGTAGCCCAACAGGTAGGCTCGTCTCGCTTGGTCTCCCAAACCGTTTTACCGGTTTGCTTGTCGACGGCAAAGAGCATCGAAGGCCCTTCGTGATCCCAAGGCACAATGAGCAGATCGCCTGCGATCGTCGGAGAACTCCCTTCTCCAAACCCATTGCGAATCTGCATGTCGCCAAAGTCGCGAGACCAAACCAACTTGCCATCGACCGTGTAAGCAAACACGCCTCGCGATCCAAAGGAGGCATAGACCATCGCACCATCGGTACAAGCGCTGGCCGAGGCAAATCCGTTGGTCTCGTGCGTCCCCTCATGCGGCTTGGCACGGACGGCCGCCTGCTCCCAGAGCGTCTTACCCGTCTGGCGATCCATGCAGTAAACTCGAAATTCGAATTCGTTGCCCGAACCGCTCGGTACGGCGCTGGTAACCCATACCCTCTGGTCCCATACCACCGGCGAGCCCGACCCTTGGCCCGCGATCGGAACCTTCCACTTGAGACCCTTGGTCTGACTAAACTCCTTGGGCGGCTTGGCCGTGGCCGATGTCCCGTTCCCGGTAGGACCTCTCCAGTGGCCCCATTGGTCGGCGATTTCCTGCCCGTAACATCGGCCGGAGAAACCCAAGTCGAATAACTCCCCCAGAAACCTTTCGGTGGACTTCTCGGGCGTAAGGCTCGCACACATCGCGGTCGCCAAGAGAGCAAAGGTCATTTTCAAGGTTCGGATCATATCGGTGCTTTGGCCCGGCTGGGAATTCAAAGGTTTCAAAGGGTGGATCGGTACACGAAAGACAACCTTAGTTTACCGAAAAAAGGACCTGCGGTTTGTGGATTTGCACCGATTCGAGTCGAATTGGACTTTGTCAAGCCTTCCGGTGGGGTTTAAGCTTAATGGTACTGCTGAACTCCCTTCGGATTTCCGGACCTCGGATGACCATCAACCAAACACTCAACCAATCGCTGGGCGAACAGATGCGGGCCGAGGAACTGAGCCTCCGCTCGACCGTTCCGCCGTCCCAGGTCCCCGGCTACCGGATGGAGAGGTTGTTGGGTCAAGGTGCCTACGGACAAGTTTGGATCGCTACGAACTTGAACACAGGTCGCACCGTCGCGATCAAGTTCTACCTTCACCGAGCTGGCGTCAACTGGTCGCTCCTGACCCGCGAGGTCCGAAACCTCGTCTCGATGTCCGGCAACCGGGCGATCGTCCAAGTCCTCGAAGTCGGCTGGGATTCCGAACCACCCTACTACGTGATGGAATACCTCGAAAACGGATCGCTCGACGATCTGATCCGAAATCGAGGAGCCATCGGAGCCCAACGCGCCGTCGAACTCTTTACCGGAATCGCCATGGGATTAAACCACTCCCACGGAAAAGGGGTCCTGCACTGCGACCTCAAACCGGCCAACGTCCTGCTAGACCAAGACATGCAGCCGCGGATCGCCGACTTTGGCCAAAGCCGACTCTCGAACGAACAAACCCCGTCGCTCGGTACCTTGTTCTTCATGGCTCCCGAACAAGCCGACCTCAATGCCGTCCCCGATGCGCGTTGGGATGTCTACGCTCTAGGAGCGATCCTCTACTGCATGATCGTCGGGACCCCTCCCTACCGCACCCCTGAGACCGTCTCGACCCTCGACACCGCAAGCAGCCTTTCGGAACGTCTCAAACGATACCGCGATACGATCCTCAAAAGCCCCTACCCCCGCGGTCACTACCGAGTCTCAGGCGTCGATCGATGGCTCTGCTCGATCATCGACCGATGCATCGCAAAGAAACCCGACGACCGCTTCGACAACGTCCAACAAGTCCTCGCAGCTCTCGAACGACGCAACATCAGCCGCCTGAGAGTCCCGCTGATGATCCTCGGTATCCTCGGCCCTCTGCTCCTTGCTACCATCATGGGCCTTTCCTTTTGGCGGGCCGTGTCCGTAGCCGAATCCGACCTTTCCAACGAACTCCGAGAAGGTGCCCTGCAAAGCAATTTCTTTGCCGCGCAATCCGCCGCCGGCACCCTCGAATCGGAAATCGCCGCCCTGTTCCGATTGGTCGAGGAAGAAGCCCGCCGAAGCCCCCTCGAAGATCGCTTCATCGAATCGGTCGATGCCGCAGGAACCGATCTGCTCCAATCCCTTGCTACCGAGCAATCCCCTCCAACCGATAGCCGCGCGACCCTGATCGACCTGCCAGCCCGAAGCGAACTCGAATCGGTCCTCGATCACCGCCTCGAATGGATCCGATCTCGAGGCGGAGCGGCAAAGTCGACCAAGTTCGATAGCCTCTTCGTCACCGATCGCTACGGCACCATGATCGCCGCTGCCTTCGCCAACGAACCCTCCAATGCCCCGATCGGCGAGAACTTCGCCTACCGTAGCTACTTCTCCGGACAATCCAGAGACATCAGCCACACGACCCCCAGACGCAACATCCAACGGACCACCTCAACCCACCTGAGCGTTCCTTTCAAATCGACCACGACGAACCGCTGGAAAATCGCCGTCTCGACCCCCATCTCGGTCAAACGCAAATCCAACGACGAAAAAACTCCCGAACGTCTCACCGAAGGTCTCCTGGTCCTGACCATCAATATCGGCGATCTCGAACTGCTAGCCTCCGAACGGCAAAAAACCCGAACCGACTCCCAAGACGAATCCGACGTCGAACCCAACGTCGAATCCAACCGACAATTCTCAGGATTCGCCGTTCTGGTCGATGGCCACGAAGGAGAACGCGAAGGCACCATCCTCCAACATCCCTTCTTCGCCTCCCGAAGCGATGTCCCTTCAAGCACCATTCGCCTGCCCGAGCCACCCACCGCGGGCGATCTCCCCCTGGCGGGCGATCTCCCCGAAAGCTCTCAAGACAACCAGGAACAAGACGCAGAGCTCAAGTTCCAAATCGATGAGGCCATGCTCAAAAAACTCAAAGAGACCGGCACCTACCGATACATCGATCCAATCTCCAAACACCCCTCGGGAAAGGCCTACCGTGGGGAATGGATCGCAGCGATGGAAAAAGTCGAAATCGCCCGAAAAGGACTCGATGAATTCGAACGCAAACAATCGACCTCCCTGATGCTCTTGGTCCAAGTCCCCGCCGATTCGATCACCGTCCCGATCGGTATGATGGGACAAAAACTAGCCAAACTCTTTCTCTACGCCCTGATCGCATTGCTCCTGGCGATCGCCTTGCTCTGGTGGATCGTCAGCCGATTCCTAAGGTCTCCGGACCAACTCAGCCAAGCTGCCCGCCCTCGAATCCCCTCGGTCGACCCCCGAAGCCCCTCCGATGCCGATGCAACCCTGGGTGTCGAGTAGGGCTAGCCCCCAAAAAAACCACCCGCCAATTGGCTTTCGGAGCCGTTGAACTGTCGGTTTTGATCTTCTTGACCTATATTGAGAGTACTTCGACTCGCGAAGAATACCTCTGGGAGGGAGCATCCGAGCCTGTGCCGGGTGAATAACGCCCCCCCTTTTTCGGTTCTACGTCCAGCCTAAGGCCCGCAAAATCGTACAGTCATAACGTACCGCAAAAACGTACCGTCGAGCCCACCGGCCAATCCCTGCCCCACCTCGCCTACCGGATCCTTAGCTCCTTGCAACTCCGACTCCCCCTACAATCCCCGGGCCCACACGCAAGCATTTTGTTCGTAGCGATCCTGATCTTCACTCAGATCGCTTGCGAGCCGACCCCGCAAGTCCGTGTGTACGAAACCTCCAAGTCCGAGTCGACCTTCGTCTCGGGCCCTCTCTCAGGATCCGCTCCGGGGCGACCATCCGGCACAACACCAACGACCGACAACCGCGTCAGCACCCCAGGGACGACTCCGACTCTGGCGACAAACGCCACCGCAGGTCCACGTCGGATCCTCGGTGCCATCATCCCGGCCGACCAAGGCTGCTACTTCCTCAAGGCCACCGATAGCCCCCAACGCCTTGAACCCCTCATGGCCGACCTTCAATCCATCGTGCAAAACTTCGCCATCGATCCACAAACAGGACGCCCTTCGAATCCGCTCCCCGAAGGCTGGATCATCAACCCTCGCAACGACATCGCCATCGCCGAACTGATCTCTCCCGAAGCCACCGGAAAAATCAAATTCACCGTCACCGCCCTGGCCATGCCCCCGAGCCAGGATTGGCAAGGGTACTTGCTGAGCAACGTCAACCGATGGCGAGGACAACTCAAACTCCAAGAACTCTCCGCCGAGACCCTCTTAAGCTCCTTGGTCGAAGTCCCCCGCACCGGCGCTTCGATCCCCTCTTACATCTTCGATGCAGTCGGAACCGGCACTGGAGCCATGAGCCCGGCTCCCGCACCCAGCAACCCGCCAACTCCAACCGGCAACCCGGCAAACTCGGCTGCATCACCCCCCTTGGACGCCCCGAATCCACCGGCCAATCGTCCCAAACTCGACTACAAGCTTCCCGAGGGCTGGAGCGTTGGCCAAGGCTCCCAGTTCCGACTCGCGACGCTCAACATCGACTCGAAACAAGGACGTGGTGAAGTGACCGTCAGCATGGCCACCGACAACCCGCAAGCCAACGCCATGATGTGGTTCCAACAACTGACCCGAGAGCCCGACGCGAAGAAACTCGAACCCATGGTCAACTCCGCGCTGGAAGTTGCCCAAAAATTCGCCGTCGGTCAAAAACAAGCCACGTTGTATGAAATCCGAAGTTCGGAACAAGCCACTGCGCCGATGCTGCTGGTGGTCTCCCTGCCGACCGATAACCCCGAACTCCATCTGTTCATCAAACTTATCGGCGATAATCAACTGGCATCGGACCAAAAATCCAATCTCATTGAATTTGTTCAATCCATCGAAATCCAATAGACATCAATAGATCCCTATGGCTACTGCACCCCTGCAAGATGGTCTGTTTCCCCGCTCGAGCGAAAATTCGCGCCCGGTCGAAAATGCGATCTGGACCGTGCTCCGATACGCGGGCTCCCTGAAGATCACTTGCACGATGTTCTTCCTCGGTGTGCTCATCCTCTTTATCGGGACGCTGGCACAGGACGAAGAGACCATTGTCGATGTCAAAAAAGACTATTTCAATAGCTGGGTCGCTTACGTCCCGCTCGATGTCTTCAAACCCCAAACGATTTGGCCCCATGCGCAGGAGAACAGCCTTCGCGGCGGTTTCGTCATGCCCGGCGGTGCGATGGTCGGTTTGATTTTGCTCATCAATCTTGTCGCCGCCAAAATGACCCGCTTCCAGATGACTGCACGAGGTGCAAGGTTTGTCGCAGGGATGGCTCTGACTCTCGCAGGTTTTGCCCTGGTGGCTCTGATCGTCTTCGGGGCCCACTTAGGGGACGGGCTCCAAGGAGAACCCCCCTTTACCTACAACCAAATCTGGACCGGCTGTCTGACGAGTCTTTGGCTATCGGCGATCGGAATGGGATTCTGGGGGTTCGCTTATCCTCCCAAACAAAACATCTTGCGAACCACGATCCTGACGCTCTTCCTGGCACTGCTGGCTGTCGCTCTCCTGGTAGCTTTCACGGGCGATAAATACCGGATTCCCGATCCGGGGCTACGGATCGTGTGGCAACTTGCAAAAAGTCTTCTCGTGAGCTTGGTGATGCTCGCGGGTCTGATCCTCCTGTTTGGAGCCCGAGGCGGTAACGTCCTGATCCACCTTGGGATCGGACTCCTGATGCTCGGTCAGTTCGTCTTCGGAGACCGCCAGCGCGAAGAGCGCATCAGCCTCTACGAGGGAGAAAGGACCTCCGTCGCGATTCAAACCGACATCGTAGAACTTGCTGTGATCGACACGACTGCCCCGGAGAAAAACCGCGTTTTCGCTTTCGATGACGCTCTGATCCTCAATGCGTTCCGAAACAAAAAATCGCTAAGCGATCCATCGCTCCCTTTCGAGATCAAGATCGAGAAGTGGATGGCCAACTCAGACATGACCACCCGAGGAGCGAACCCTCAGGCCGCCGCCGAAGCCCAAGGAGCCCAAGGGCTTCCTCCCGAGGTCGCATTGGTCGAAGCAGGCAAGTCCGGCGGGGCCAAAAGCGAAATGAACTTCGCGTCGGCTTACGTCACCGTTCGAGAAAAAGCCTCCTCGAAAGACCTCGGCAAATTTGCATTGACCCAGTTCTTCAACGATCCGACCGTTCGACCCAAAACCCTACTTCCCCAACTGGAGTCCGAGGGGCGACAGTTCGAACTGGCACTCCGATTCCGACGCAATCTCAAACCCTTCTCCTTCGAACTTCAAGACGTCGTCCTAGAACAATACACCGGAACGGCGATCCCTAAAGACTACTCCTCCTACGTCCGGATCGTCGACCAGTCCGGCGCGACGCTCCAAGAAGGTCGCATTTGGATGAACAGCCCGATGCGATTCCGAGGCGAGACCTACTACCAATCGCAATACACCTCGGCTGCCCAATCACCCCTGCGAGTCGAACAAACGGTTCTGCAAGTCGTTACCAACGCAGGATGGCTCATCCCCTACGTTTCTTGCGTTTTGGTCGGACTCGGTATGCTCGCCCACTTTAGCATCACCCTGACTCGATTCGCTTCAAGGTACGACCGACAAGCCTTTGCGATGCCCGATCGTCTCCCGACATTCTGGCCCTCGGTGATCCTACCCCTTTTGCTCATCGGAGGATTGGTCGCTTATGCCGCCCGCAGACCCTCGTTCTCCAAAGACGAAATCGATTGGTACGCCATCGGGACCTTGCCCGTCCAGCACGAAGGCCGAATCAAACCCCTCTCGAGCGTCGGTGCTCAAATCCTCAAAGCGCTCTCGAATAAGCCTTATGCGTTGGTCAAAACATCAGATGAGCCCAAAAAGCTCTCTTCGGCACAATGGCTCATGAGTCTGATGGTCCACGAACCTTGGGTCTTGGAGGCCCCTTTGATCCGAATCGACTCGCAGGCTCTGCTCGATGAACTCGAAATCACCCGAGACAAAACCAATTGCTACCCAGCCAACAAGATCCTCAAAGCTCTCAACGGAAAAGAACAAAAGACCGAGCAAATACTCGCGATCGATCAAAAGGATTGGAATTTCGACCAAGCCCAATTCATGAAGCTCCAGTCCAAGATGAACATCCTGCTCGGCATCTGGAATGCCTATGAACCCATCGACGAGATCCTCAAGGTCGCCGCCGAACAACCCGAACGCCTCGCACAAGTGATCGACCAACTCAAACCTCTCATCGAGTCGCTCAGGGCCAAAGGCCCCCCAGCGATCATTCCACCCAAGGACATCCCCGAGACGATCGACGCCAAAAAGCCACCCCCCCGTTGGGATGCCTACGCCCCGGCGTTCTACGAAGTGATCTCGAAATTCGACTCCAAAAAACTAGACAACCCGACATCTCGGTTCCGCGATCTCGCTAAGCTCATGCGAGAAGGAAGTTCCAAGAGCCGCGAAATCAACGCCGCCGTAAAAAGCTACGACTCGCTGATCGAGGAGAAGTACGGCATGGTCTCAAAGTCCTCCAAAGCTCGTTTCGAAGCCTGGTACGAACACCTCAATCCCATCGGATGGTCCTACGCCCTGTACATCGTCGCCGGGCTTCTGTGCTTGCTCGGTCTTGCGATTCGCAACGAACCGATCCGCCAAGCCGCATTCTGGATCTGCATGCTCACGCTCGGGCTCCACACCCTGGCGATCATCTGCCGTGTCTACATCTCCGAAAGACCGCCAGTCGTGACTCTTTACTCCGCAGCGGTCTTTATCGGCTGGGCGATCGTTCTGGCCTGCCTCGTGGCCGAAAAGTTGTTCCCGATCTCCATTTCACTGCTCGTCGCCTCGATCGCTGGCTACCTCTCCTTGCAGGTCGCTTATGGACTCGATATCGGCGATTCGATGCCCGTCTTGCAAGCCGTCTTGGACACCCAATTCTGGCTCTCGACACACGTGATCAGCGTATCGCTCGGATACAGCGCGACGTTCCTCGCAGGTCTCTTGGGAATCGGCATCGTCATCCTGGCGCTCGTCCGGACTTTCTACAAAGGCACTCGATTAGGCGATCTGAAATCGATGAACGAAATACTCTATCGGATCTGCTACGGGGTGGTCTGCTTTGGAATCTTCTTTAGCTTCGTCGGAACCGTTCTTGGCGGACTCTGGGGGGATGATAGCTGGGGTCGATTTTGGGGATGGGACCCCAAGGAAAACGGAGCCTTGATGATCGTCCTTTGGAACGCCCTTCTGTTGCACGCCAAGTGGGACAAACTGGTCGGATCCCTGGGCTTTGCAATCCTGGCCATCGGCGGAAATATCATCACTGCTTGGTCGATGTTCGGCACGAATATCCTCGGAATCGGATTGCATGCCTACGGCGGCGAAACCGGTGAGTCGCTCCGAAATCTAGGGCTCTTTTCCCTGAGCCAATTGGTCTTCATCGGATTGGGAATCATCGCCTACATCCTGGGCAATAACAACGAAACGACCCCGCCGAAGTCGAACCTCACCAAGTCGAATCCGACCAAACTTTCACCGTCCAAGCGTTGATTACAACACCATGACCGACGATCCGCGTTGCTCCAAAGACTTCCAATGGCTCGAATCGAGGATCGTCGAACATCGATCGATCGCCAAGGATACCTGGCAACTGACCCTGGAGGCTCCCAGCCTCGCTCGATGCACCCTTCCAGGCCAATTCTTCATGGTCCGCTTGGCTGGCTTGAACGATCCGCTCATCGGTCGCGCTTTGGCGATGTTCGATCGCGGTTTTGATTCGCGAGGGAACCCCGAAACCGTCTCGGTCGCCTACGTAGTCAAAGGCAAATTCACCCAAGCCCTATCCCGATTCAAAGCCGGCCAGTCGGTCGAAATCTGGGGACCCTTGGGGAACGCTTTTTCCAACCAACCAGTCGACCATCTGATCCTCGTCGCAGGCGGGGTCGGGATCACACCGATGCTGAGCCTCGCATCGGCGGCACTCGGACAACAATCCTACGGGCAATCCCCTAGCGGTCCTCTTGGAGCGTCCAAGCCCCAGGGCCACTTTGCCAAACAAGTCACCCTCTGCTACGGGGCTCGGACGCAAGAGTACCTGGTCGCTCTCGATGCCTTTGAAGCAAGAAAGGTTCGACTGGCGATCGCCACTGAGGACGGTTCGCTCGGGCATCGTGGACGGGTCACCGAGGTTCTCAAGGACCTCCTGAGCCGCTCCGAAGGAACCACGCGTATCGCTTGCTGCGGCCCCGAACCGATGATGCAAGCCGTCTCGAAAATCGCTCATGAACATAACGTTCCTTGCGAAGTTTCGCTCGAAACGCCTATGGCCTGCGGTATCGGGATCTGCTTTACCTGCGTAGCGAAAATCGACCAAGGTGACGGGACCTGGGACTACCGACGCACATGCGTCGAAGGCCCCATCTTCGAGTCCCAATCGATCGTCTGGTAACTTCGTTAGTCTCCCAAGGCACGTTTCAACCGCCCAAAAGCCAACGAAGCCTGACGGCCATAATCCAACGCCTCCTTCGAATCGCGATCCTCCGTCGCATGCTCGAGCAACTCGAGCTTGTTCTTGTAGACCTGCAACTTCAAATCGGTATACCGATCCAAGGGCTTGCCTCGCAAGTACGCGCTGACCTTCATCTTGTGAGCCCAATCCTCCTGGATCGGAATCCAATACTCCAGCGTGTCCCACTCCTGACTCTGATACGCGGTAAACATCTCGGCCTCGATGCTATGCATCTCTTTGCGGATCTCGCTCACAGGCGGATAGTACAAGAAACAACCCAACACGCTGGCTACGACCAATCCTCCAAGCGAAACACAAGCGATCACCCATTCGGGTAAAACGACGTCCCGCATACCCCCGGGCTTCTTGACCAAATCGGTCGCATCGATCGACGGCGCTCTGAGCAACCACTGCATCCAACGGTTCTTCGGATCGAGCCAAACATTCAGTCCGCCCAATGCCAACATCGCCGCGACGAAACCCAAAGACACGATCTCCGCTGGGGTTGCCGAGTCCTGAAGGATCCTCTTTGCCGAAGTCCAATAGTCCTGATCGCCCGAGGTAAACGGATTGCAGTAGGTGTCGAAAGCATGCGTGTGGTCAGCAGGCTCGATCCCTTTGGGCCGCAAAGGCCGATCGAGCGAATAGCTCATCACCAAGACAATCGTCACAAGGCAACCGAGCCAGACCAAAGAACGACGCAGCGTGTAATGACGAATCATCCAGAGCAACAACCCAAGGTTTACTCCGGTACCCAGGGTTAGCAACGCAAAAGCCGCAGCGACCGAATTGCCATGCTGGAACATCGATGCGACCTGGACGATCGCTGTCATGGGGGTGATGTAAGCAAGCGTCGCAACTGCCGACATGGTCAAAGGTGCCATCGCATCCTCTTTGCCCGCCGCCCTCTGCAAGATCCCTGCCGGCAAAAGCATCGCTAGAATGCCTACCCCAAGGATCGCTAAGAGCATGTACAGCGTCGATCGACTCGCGGCTTGCTGGACCATCGATAATCCCACAGCACCGATCCGCTGAAGTCCATACGGAGTCCGATCCAACGGCTCGGCCGGGATTCGACTATTGGGAAAGAGCTTGTCCCATAGGACCCCCAAAATCGTGATGAGCACCAGCGAACAAAGACTAAAAGCAAGAATCGCCCACGGGTCCGAAAGGGTCAGTCCATACAAAATCGAAATCGGATTAAACAGCGGTGCGGTCAATCCAAACGCCAGGATCGTACCTCCCGAAATACCGCTCTTTCGCATCTGCTGCATCACCGGAATGACCCCCAGAGAACAGACCGGCAAAAGCATCCCGAGCAACCAAGCCTGCGGCAACTGCCGCCATGTGTCACCTCCGAAAAGACGGTAGGTCCCATCGCGACCGAGAATCCGTTCAAAGACCGCTGCGACCAACCAGCCAACCACAATCGTCGGACTTCCGACGACCAAGGCCTGGGCCATCCGAGTCAAAGCTCCCCAAATCAATACCTGAATATCCATCGGTCCTGCTCCTTTGCGGATTACTCGGCGTAACGTTTTTGCAGTTCATCGATCCGAGCTTGCTCGCTTCGGCAAATCTCAGACAAACCCTTGGCCATCTCCCGAAGGCCGTCGACTTGGCCAAAGCCCCCGAGCGTTCCGTTGCCCGCTTGTGCCCCTGAGCCCAGAGCGTGCTTACGCAACGGCTCGGTCCACTGGGCCGACCAAGCATCGATCCGGCTAAAGTCCTCCCTGCCCAGATCGCTGTCGGCGGCCAGGATCGGAAGCCACCCGACCAAATCAGCCAACTCAACAATCGACGTAAGGGTCGGTGTTCCGGTCTCCGAGCCTATTGACGTTGCACCTACTGACGTTGCGTCTACTGGCATCGTACCGGGGGCAGCAAGGATTCCATCGATCCGTTGGCTAGCTCGAAAAATACTCTCTGGCCAGTGCGCAGGAAAATGTTCGTGCTCCTGGTCCGAGACGCCCGACGTGCTGCCTGACTTCGAGTCGCACCCGAAACCGACCAACAGACCGAGCAGGCAGGAGCCCATAAAAAAAACGAACTTCGAATTGCCTTGACTCAACATAGGGTTCGCTCTCCTTGGGGTAGCTTTTGGGGTAGCTTGGGACCTAAAAATGCTCTGCTGAAGGTTTCAAAACCGGTGGACCGGGGACTCGGATTACAATCGTGGGACACGGACCGAAGCGATCACCGATTCGATCGCTTGATCGGTCGCGATGGAATTGCTCGTCAGTCGCACGCTCAGTACCGGAGCGGCCACGGCCTGAATATCCTCCGGTATGACAAAGTTTCGCACGTTGAGCAACGCGTAAGCTTGCGCGACCCGTTGCCATTGCAAAAGACCTCTGGGACTGAGCCCCAATGGAAAGCTCCGGTGGTTTCGGGTGCATTCGGCCAGATCGAGCAGGTACTCGCGGACGGCTTGTTCGACGGCAACACCCGTGACGGCCTGTTGCAATTGCACGATCTGATCCCCATGGAGCACCGCTTGAGCTTCGAAATCTTTGGTTGTCTTTCTGCTGCGAGACAACAGCTCCAACTCGCTTGCTCGGTCGGGATATCCAATCTTGAGCTTCATCGTGAATCGATCGAGTTGAGCTTCGGGAAGCGGATACGCCCCGACGCTCTCGACCGGATTTTGCGTGGCCAGAACAAGGAACGATTGGCTAAGGCTGTGGGGCTCTCCGTCGATTGTCACTTGCCGCTCGGCCATGGCCTCGAACAAGGCGCTTTGGGTACGAGGAGTCGCGCGGTTGATTTCGTCGGCAAGCAGTACATCGGAAAAGACTGGGCCGGGTCGAAACTCGAACTCGCGGGTCTTTTGATTCAGAATACTAAATCCGGTGACATCGCTCGGAAGCAAATCAGGCGTGCACTGGACCCGCATGAACTTACCACCTACGGCTTTGGCTAACCCCTTGGCCAACGTGGTTTTCCCAAGTCCAGGCAGGTCGTCAAAAAGGACGTGACCTCGGGCCAGAAGGCTCGCTAGGAGCAACTCGACGACTTGGGTTTTTCCCAGCAGAACATTGTTTAGCTCGCGCCGCAGCCCCCCAATCCATGCTTGGATATCCCCAGAGGTCGGGGTAGCTAAAGGTTCGGTCGTGGTCATCGCATTCATGAAAAGTCTTTCTTAAATCGCATTCTCGATAGGTGAAATTCGCCCTGGGACCGCAGCCGACTTGAGCCCTGAAAAAATGATCGATCGGAGAACCTGGCCGATCAGCTTCTCCTGTCCCGGATCCAATCGCTGCTCGTCGAGAGGCGCATAAGCGAGCCGTTGAGCGATACCGATAAAGCTCCGAGCCGCGTTCGGGGAAATGCTCACTCGCTCGGTAAGCTGCTTGCCGAGCCACTGCTGGAGCGTCGCGTGCGTCGGCAACGGCTCAT
>Ga0208085_1000173_pt1 | contig 25187 bp, 21 predicted proteins | sample LakMenEpi21Jun10_FD_150721 | JGI IMG/M metagenome (GOLD analysis project Ga0208085, IMG submission 150721) | Freshwater microbial communities from Lake Mendota, WI - 21JUN2010 deep hole epilimnion (SPAdes) | ecosystem: Environmental > Aquatic > Freshwater > Lentic | place: Lake Mendota, Madison...
TCCCTATGAACTTCCAAAACAAAACACTGCTAATTACAGGAATTGAAGAATTTATTGGCTTACGTGCAGCGGAATTAGCTATAGCTCAAGGAATGAAAGTTAGAGGTATACAAAGTTCTCAAATTAAGGATCAAACAGCACAAAAATTAGGTGTAGAAATTTTAGTTGGTAATATTACAGATCCGGCAATTTGCTCGAAAGCTTGTCAGGGAGTAGATATAGTTTTACACAATGCTCAAATTGCCGAAGAAGCCGGGGATATTAAGCATTTTCGAGAAATAAATGTGAGCGGTACTATGAACATCTGTAAAGCCGCTAAACAAGCTGGTGTCAAAACATTTGTTCATCTTTCTAGTGCTTTAGTATATGGGTTTAATTACCCGGAGAAAGTTACAGAATCAGGTGTACTTTCTGGTGAAAATAATGCTTATTGTCAAACAAAAATTGAAGCAGAAATCGAAGTTTTAAAACTGAATAATGCCCCAGAATTTGGAGTAATTGTAATTCGGGCTGGAGATGTTTATGGTCCGGGAAGTCTTCCTTGGATTGTGCGGCCAATTCAAATGATGCGACAAAAATTATTTGCCTATGCTAATGAAGGCAAAGGTGTCATGAATCATCTATATGTAGATAACTTAATTGATGCCATCTTTTTAGCAATAGATAAATCAGCTTATGGAGAGGTTTTTAATATTACTGACGGACAGGAAACCTCCTGGAAAGATTATTTTATTCATCTCGCTTCACTAGAAGGTTTACCAGCACCAATGTCTTTACCTAAAGAGGAAATGAAATTATTTCTCAAGGTGCGTCTTCAGGGACAAAAACTATTTCGTAAAAAGGCTGATATTCTCCCAGAATCAGTTGATTTTATGAGTCGTCCTTATGCCTATTCTATTGCTAAAGCAGAAAGTATTTTAAATTATCAAGCCAAAGTTAATTTAGCAGAAGGAATGCGTCGTACTCATGAATGGTTGCAAAAGACTGACATTGAAAAATTGGTCAAATAGATGAAAGTCCTCAAGAGTAAATTTTCACTAACAGGAAGTATTGACTAATGTTTAAAATTGTAAATCTGTTAATTGCTACTTTGCTAACTATTAGCTTTTCTGAAGTAGCACAGGCTGAATCAACAAAATCATTAACTGTAGTTGTTAATGGCATTCGTAATCAAACAGGGGAAATTTGTATGAGAGTGTATAACTCTGAAAAAGGATTTCCAGATAATGCTAAAAGTGAAGTTAAAAGTGGTTGTACTAAAATTACAGGAAATTCTATTCAAGAGGTATTTTCTGGATTAAAACCTGGGACTTATGCTGTAGCTGTAGTTGATGATCAAAATGGTGATCACAAACTCAATAAAGACTTTTTTGGCATTCCCAAAGAGGGTTTTGGGATTTCTCAAAATCCTACTGTTTCCATCAGCACTGGCACACCTAAGTTCAAGAATTCCAGTTTTAAAGTTGATAAGAATACTACCATTAATATCTTTTTGAAGTATTCTCTTGATCCCTAATTAAGAATTTAGAATCGCTGGAGATTAACCCTAATAAATTAGGTGCATTTTAGCTTAACACACCTTACGAACTCCTTTCTACATTGGGCGGGAAAATACCGCCCCTACTGACTCCTAACTCCTTTATAAGACCATAGAAATAATGCCAGATTTTATGATATTTCTATCTAAGTCTTTACTCGGTTGGCTGGTAATTCAAAGTTGTTTAACGTTAGTATTTTTATGGTATTTGCGCTCACATAAACCCAAATTATTACCAGATGAACAGTTACCAAAAACGGCAGTAATTCTTTGTTTACGAGGTGCTGATCCTTTTTTACATAATTGTTTGCAATCGCTCTTACAACAAAATTACCCAGAATATGATCTAAAGTTAATAATTGATAGCAAAGAAGATCCAGCTTTTAAAATTGCCACTGAAACAATTAATCAACTTGGTGCAACTAACGTCCAAATTAGCACATTAAGAGCAATTCGTCATAATTGTAGTCTTAAATGCAGTTCTTTGGTACAAGCTGTTTCTGATTTAAATAATGCTTATCCAGTTATAGCTTTAATAGACGCTGATACTGTAGCTCATCCTAATTGGTTACGAGAATTAGTTACTCCCCTAATTGATGATCAAGTTGGACTAACAACAGGAAACCGTTGGTATATTCCCACAGGTAATTATTGGGGTTCATTAGTTCGCTACTCTGGAAATGTTTCTAGTGTAGTGCAAATGTTTCTTTTTCAAATTCCCTGGGGGGGAACTTTAGCTATTAAAACAGAAGTTTTAAACCGTCTCCAACTTTTGGATAAGTGGGGAGAAGTATTAACAGATGATATGCTCCTCCATAAACTTATCAAGCAAGAAAAATTACAAATCAAATTTATTCCTTCTTTATTGATGCTAAATCGGGAGGAAAGTAGTCTACTTAACTTACTAGAATCATTAAAAAGGTTAATAATAGTTTCTAAACTTTATCATCCCCGTTGGTTGGCTATAGTTAGTGAGGCATATTCTAGTATTCTCATTCCCAATATAGTCATTATCGTTATTTTCCAGCTATTATTTGAGGCTCAATGGTATGCTGCGGTTTTATTATTTCTTTCCTATATCTCCTACACCATTGGCTTAGTTTTACTAATGCTATTAATGGAATTAGGAATACATCAAGTGCTACGCAATCAAGGTGAAAAAATACCAAAACTATCGCCTATAATCTTCCTGAAAATGTTAATCGTTATTCCCATAACTCAGTGGATTTATGGATTAACAATGCTATCTTCTTTGTGGACATCAACTATTACTTGGCGGGGAATTACTTATCGAATACAAGGACGTGAAAATATTCGATTAATTGAATACCGTCCTTACCAATGGTTAGATCAACCAATTGATCCAAAAGCCTCTCTTTAGAGACTAGGTAAAATTTTAGATTTTTTATTTTCGCTTCAAAATCTAAAATATCTCAATTCAATAATTATTATAAATCAGTGCATCACTAATCTATATTTTCAGAAAAAATCACCTCAAAATCATGAAAAATAAATCTCTTCGTATCGCTTTATTTACAGGATTATATGCCCCATTTTTAACAGGCGTTTCTGTTGCTGTACACCAGCGGGTTCAATGGCTATTGAAACAAGGACATGAAGTTTTTTTGGTTCACCCAGAAATTAATGATCAATACCCTCCACAAGTTGGTAATCGTCCCATGTCGGGAATTGAAGAACTAGAAACATTTATCAATTTTTCTTCTTATTCATTTCCCTCAGAACCACTAATATTTTATAAGTCTTTACCCCAACCATTAAGCCATCGTCATTGGAGTGATACAAAATTACTCACTCACTTTCAACCTGATATTATTGTTGTTGAAGAAGCCCCACAAATGAGAGGTTTATATTCTGGTTTCTTACAAGGTTATGGCCGTTCTGTGGGAGTAGAATATGCCAGAAAAACCAACACACCTATTATTTCAATTTTCCATACAGATATTATTGCCTATATTCAATATTATTTCGGTAATAAATTCTTTAATTTAGTCCGTCCTCTACTGCCAATTTTAGTTAAACAATTCAGTGAAACTTATGATTTAAGTTTATTCTCTTCCCGCGAACAATTAGCTAAATACCAAAAATTAAAAGCTCAACGCAGCGAATATTTACCCTATCAAGGTATTGATTGTGAGAAATTTGATCCCCGTAATATTTGTTATGATCCAATTCCTCATGATCAACGCCCAACTATTTTATTTGTCGGCCGCATTACTCCAGAAAAAAATGTTAATCAACTTTTAGATATTTATCCTCTCATTGCTGCTAAAATTCCCGATGTACATTTAGTAATTGTGGGTAGTGGTCCTTTAGATACAGAAATTCGCCGTCGTGCTGAAAATTTCCCCAATGGTGTGACTATTTGGGGTGAATCTCATGGGAAAGAACTGTTAGGTTGGTTTGCAAAAGCAGACATATTTGTTAATCCTTCAGTTACGGAAAATTTCTGTACTACAACTAACGAAGCATTAGCTTCTGGAACTCCTGTAGTGGCTGTTGTTGCCCCTTCAACTGCAGAACAGGTTATTTCTGGAGTTAATGGTTTTCTTGCTGCACCTAATAACCCTGAAGACTTCGCTCAAAAAGTAATTACAATTCTTGAAAATCCTGATCTCAAACATAAATTAACTAAACAAGCTCGTCCCTCAATTCTTGAATTTGATTGGTCAGCTTGTACTAAAAAGTTTGAAAATAAACTTTATGAATTAGTTAATATCCGTCAAAAGATAGATGTGATTTAATGCTATTTTCTCTGATTTCTCAGGAATTTTTACAATGGTGTAATTCTTAAAAAATGCCAACTTGGCTACTGGAATATAGATCCCTCTGCTAAAGTATTTAAGTAGTTGACCTGTGGGCTTTTAGGTTCTTAGTTTGAGATCCTAACAAAGCCATTTTGTCATTAGTTTAAAGATTGCCTACTCCAACTGATGACAAAATTGCTATTGTTCTCAATCGTCCCTAAAACTCTTTATACCTCAGAAGTTTTTACTTCTGGGGTTTTTGTTGTTTAATTAATATTAACACTACCTATAAATATATTGGTTGGCATGGTGATACCTATTACCTCTCCCTGATGACTCGTTCAAAATTCCTGCGATCGCTGCTGCCTTGATTTTTCACTTAGTTATGTTAAAATTAGTTATGTTAAAATAATAATGTCTGTTATCCAAAGGATAAAGTATGACTACAGCAATTTCTACAAATCTACAATCAACACTATATGAAACAGATCATTATCTGTGGATAGAAACCACACTTAAACAGCTAGAAAATAGAGATATTGATAACTTAGATTGGCAGCATTTATCAGAAGAGATTGAAGCATTGGGAATAGAACAAAGACGCAAAGTAGAAAGTTATTTGAAGCAGTTATTAATCCATCTTCTGCTTTGTTGTTATTGGGAAACTGAAAAAGAAACCTGTCAACGAGGTTGGCAAATTGAAATCTCTAATTTCCGTGATGAGTTGGAATTTTCTTTTCGCTCCAAAACTCTTTACAACTATTTCCTCAGTTGTTTGGAACAGGTTTATACTAAAGCTAGAAGACAAGTAATTCAAAAAACAGGTTTACCTACTGAAATTTTTCCAAAGCAATGTCCTTTTAGTCTTGAAGATATTCTGAATAATGAATATTTCCCCTAATTATATCAAGCACTGATAGTATATTCACATACCTAATACTTTTCAAACAATTACTAAAAATTCCCAATTAAATCATCAAACTCCTGTGGCGTGGGCATCTTGCCCGCCAATGGTGTATATTCACATACCTAATACTTTTCAAACAATTACTAAAAATTCCTAAAAGATTTAAGTATTACAGCATTTTCCGATCTTATGAGGTATAAAATTAAATCATCAAACTCCTGTGGTGCGGGCATCTTACCTGCTAGATATGTACCTCATAACACCGAGAAATGCCGTAATTACGGGGGTTTCAGCCTATTTTCTGATCACTAACTACCGAGGCTGAACCCTTACCCCCCGACGTTCCAGAACTTGCCGGATCTGGGGACTAGGTGTATAATTATAACCATAACTAGAACGCTCCGAGTCATCCATAATTTGAGGTGTCAGTAAAACAATTACCTCTCTGCGTTCATTAGTTCTACTGGACTTTCTAAACAGCGCACCCAGCAGAGGAATATCACCTAAGATTGGTAATTTGGAGACCTCTGTCCGGTCTGAGTCTTGAATAATACCGGAAAGTATGAGCGTCTGACCATCTCGTAAGCGGAGTTGACCAGATGTCAGGGTTCTTGCAGATAACAGAGTAATTGTACCATTACGATCACCTCCTGATGCTGTACCACCTACTCCAGATACAGTAGGAGCAACAGACAAGGAAACAAAACCATTATCATCAATTCTTTCTACTTTCACCGCTAGGGATAGACCTGCTTCCTTAATGATAGGTTCTGAAGAAGAGAATGATGTAGTAGCTGTGCTTTGCGATGTAGTTTTTAGTCCTGCATAGACTTCTGTAAATAACCTAACTACTGCTTCCTGTCCTTCTTGGACAATTAAAGTTGGGTCGGTCAAAATCTTAGCATTACCACTTGTCACTTGTGCTGTCAAACTAGCCAGAAACTTTTTAGGGAACTGGTATAAAGTGGGTAAACCGTAGGTAACTGTAGAGGGAGTTCCTGGAGTTGTGGTAGTTTGCAGTTCGTAACTAGTTGGCAAACCAGTATTTGGATCAATTGCAGTTGGCACAGCTGAAGTTCTGCTTGTTCCCGCAGTTCCTGGAGTGAATGTTGTCACCCCTGGTTGTGTTGGATTAGAGTTTATTCCAGCATTAGGTAGTCCTGTATTGGGATTTATTGGATCGACAAAAACATTTGCACTACTAAGTGGATTAGTAGTAACTGGTGTTTCCGTAATACTATTTGCTACTTCATCACCTTTAGCTGGTCGAGAACCACCAAAATTGAAAGTCGCTGCACCACCATCATTGGTAAAATAACTATTACCAAGACCAAAGGAAAAACTAGAGTTAGAGGCTTGAGCACCCGAAAGATTAACATCAATAATTTTGACATTTACCACCACTTGCCGACGACGGACATCAAGCTGAACTAATTGACTTGTTGCCATTTCTACCAGCTTAGGATTACCAATCAACGTTACAGAATTGGTACGCTCGTCTCCTAATGCCTGTAAACCCCTCAGTAAAGGTGTTGAGTCCTTATAGTCAATCCGTTGAGTTTCTACTTTTGTTTCCGTAGTTGTTTGAGTTTGGGTAATTGGAGATACCGCCGCACCAACGGCTACAGCATTAACACTAGTCACTTGTCTTTCACGGCTGACAGCACTTTCCGCACCCAAACCCACTAAGAAATTTAACGCCACTCCCACTGTTACCTGATTTAACCGTAAACTCTTCATGACAGTATCACGGGTGGAATTAGGTAATTTAGCTCCTACAAAAATCGTGCGTCCCGTGCGGTTAGCTTCTAAACCACTCAACCGCAGTACATAGTTAAAAACATCTTGTACAGGTTCATTTTCTATATCTAGGGAAATGGTCTGAGATGTCTTAGTTGCACCTTCCGCACCTGGTGTTTTTTCTGCTTCACCACCGATATAAACTACATTTAAATTAGCAGCACGAGCCAACAGTGATAAAACCTCCCTCACAGGTGCATCACGTAATACCAAGCGGGGAACTCGTTCCTGAGTCCCTAAATCAATCGCACTCGGTGATGTATCAATAGTAGATTGCGTAATATCCCCTACTGGTGGAGCAACGGCTCTAGGTAAGAAAGGAGGAGCTTGATTATAAGGTTGATTAGGGCCTGCAGGTTCAGCAATTTTACCATCAATAATGACTTGGGGATTAGGAATCAGTACATCTGGCCGTTTAATAGATTCCCCTGATTTAGATTCAAGTGTAGTAGCTGGTAATACTGGTAATTTTTCTACGGAATTGGTATTATCTGATACTTTTTCTACAGGTCGAGCATCAGTTGATACTGTTGAATTTGCGGTAGTGGTAAAGCCTAAAATAATATTATTGTTTTGTCCAACCAAGGGCTGATTATTGGGTACAGTATCAACACCTGTAACCGTCACCCGAATACTATTAGCATTTAACTGTTTAACTTCAATAACTGCAATTCCCGGTGCTGGTTTTTCTTGACGGAAATAACTACCCTTAGGTAAACGCAATTGAGCATTAATCACATCCGTAACCAAAGATTTATCTTTTTTGGTAGTAAATAGTTGAGGACGATTTCCAGCAGTGGTTTTTAAAATCACACTGAGTCCTCCCGGAATGGGATTGAGTTGAACATCAGTAACCCGTGTTAACTCTGCTAAAACTGGTTGGGCAGCTAATAGTACACAAGCGGTCGCACCGGATACGAAAACACCATTATAAAACTGTTTCACAGTTTATTCCTCAAATAAAATAAAAGTCTAAATTGTCAAGGATAGCAAGGAGTGGACAATAGGAAACAGGGAGTATATTTGATTTTACGTCTTACCTGCGAATTCCTGAAAGAAGTCGAAGGATTGCCCTTAGCAATCAAATTTGTTTATTTTTTCGGTGCTTTAGCCGCTAAATCTGCTACTTCCTGAGCATTTAGTGGCATTAAAGCCTCTAACGCGAAACTGGTTGTCAGTTTACCGATACCAATGGGAACAGGGTTATCTTTGTCCTCTGACATTTCCGGTGCAGACAATCGGGAATTATAGTTTTTAACTAACAATAAAGGCTGTAATCGCTCAATATTTCGGATAATTGATTGAGTTTGGGCAAAATTGCCCTCAATTTCTAGATTGATAATGCTGCGTTTCAGTTTATTGTTAACTTCTACACCAAGACTACCATCGTCCACTGGAACAGATTTGTCAGAAACGGGGGTAAAGCTTTTCATTTTAGCTCTAATGGCATTGCCTAAGGCCTGTCTATTACTAGAATCTATTAACCGACTGGTATCTAATAATAGGGTATCCAAACTTTTTTCATTAGCAAATAAAGCTAAAACTCGTTTTTGTTGTTCCTTAGATGTCGCTAAATCTGCTAATACTTTATCAATTTGTTGCGCTTGGATCTTTTTTTGATTAACACTAATTTGTAGTTCATCTCGTTTAGCTAGTTGCTGCTGATAAGTATCCCATGCGGGCATTGCCATATTGAAAAGCATATAAGCTGCACTGGCTACACCTAAAAAGCCGACCAAACCACCAATAATAGTTGGTGTTAAGGTGACACCAAAAACAACAGGGGTAGAATCTTGAATCTCGGTGATTGGGATAGGAGAATTTAAATCATCACTAAATGTCATTTGCCAATGACTCCTACTTTTTTGATATTACGAAGTCTATCTACTAGTCCGACGGTGCCTTTTTTCTCTAATTCGGGAATTAAATCAGATGCTGGCACACTACTTAAACCTGCTTTGATAGTGTATTTAACTACTTGAGGAGGTTTAATTGTTGCATTTGCTTTCTCTGTTTTTGGCGGTATAAAACCCGTAATAGCTGTTGCGTCCACTAATTCTGCTTTGATAATTTTGGTTTCACTCAAAAATTTAGATTGTTGTAGACTCAGGGAAAAATCATTAACCAAGCTATAGGAAATTGCAAAACCAGAAATTTCCAAGAATCCAGCAGTTTGAGTAGCATTATTACCAGGGGTTGCAGCCACAGGATTTGCACCAGGAGGAGGGGGAGCAGTTTGCTTAATAGTTTCAATTTGCACCTTACCAGGAATGCGATCGCGTAAATCCTGTAACATTGCAGACCAAGGACGTATTTGATCAAAAACTGTTACTAAAGCCTTATTTTGGCTATTAATGCTAGTTATTTCCGCTTTGAACTTGTTAATATTGGCTACTTTGCCATCTAAAACCTTAATTTCTTCCTCTAGCTTGGTAATTTCCTGATTCACTTCAGCGGTTTTTCCTTCCAGAATTGAAGAACTTATAAACACCAAGCCAGGTACTATTAAACCCACTCCCAGCCCTATATAAACTGGAATGAAATCACCTAATTGAATAGGTTGTTTGTCAGGTTTCTTGGGATTTATTTTTTGATATTCTGGACGATCATTGAGAAAGTTAATATCTAAGCTGTACATTTATTATACCCCTCGCATTCCTAAACCCAGAATAATACTTAAACCAGGACGTTTAATTAAAGGATATTTTTCAGTATCTACCTCCAAAGACAAAGAAGCAATTGGGTCTATTTGGATAGTGGGTAAACTCAATCTTTGACTAAAAAACTCATCAATTTGCGGTAATCCACCTCCAGGACCTGCTAACAGAATTTGCACGACTTCCAGATTTCCACTTTGAGTAATATAAAAATCAATAGAACGACGCAATTCACCAACTAATTCTCCCAGAAGCTTCAACATAGAGGCCATACCAGGATTACTCCCAGTTATGCCAGTATTGACTGAATCTGGTATAGTTGTGGGGATAGTAATACTTTCCAACATATCCATATCCCGTGACGCTGGTAAGTTCATAGAGTTTGATAATGCACTTTGAAGTTGATATGTGCCGATAGGCACTGTTCGAGAAAATTGTGGCACACCATTGATAATAATAGCAATCTCTGTACTATCAAACTCAATGTCAACTAACACCGCTGCTTCTTCTGCTCCAAACATCTTTAATTGCTCACGAACAGTACGAATGATTGCAAAACTGTTAATTTCTAAAACATCAACAATTAATCCGGCTTGCTCAAAAGTATTCAAATAGGTTTGTGTGACATCTTTACGAGTTGCAACTAATAAAACTTGCACCTTCTCAATCCCGTCTTCATCTATAAAATGCCCCAGTTTTTGACAGTCAACATCAGCTTCTTCTCTGGGGTAAGGTAAATATAAAGACGATTCATGATTAACTACCATGTCCCGCAACTCTTTATCGTCTAATTCAGACGGCACAGAAATCAACCGCACAATAGCATTTTGTCCTGGTATACAAGCGACAACATGAGAGGCTTTAGTTTTACTTTCAGCAATGACCTGCTGAATAATTTCGGACATTCTCGGAGAATCAGTAATTTGACCATTGGTAAATATACCTTCTGGAACTGGTACTGTTGTCAGAGATTCGATTTTTAAGCTTTGGTGTTGTTTACGTAGTTGGACTACGCTCACCCGTTCTGGAGCTAATTCAATACCAATAGCTTTATTGGCTTTACCAAAAAAACTAGTGAAGGCTTTAATCACAGTTTGACCTGCTAGATTACTAAGGGAAAATATTTAGGTTTGTTGTCAGTTGTCCGATCAAAAACTTTTCTCAATTACTCATGATCTATTACCTCTTACTACAATTGATATACCCTATAATTTACACAATTCTCCATCTTCTTTTTACCGCAATTAATTTTCAAAGTACCACCACCTTACACAATGATGCAATTGCAAAAATTTAAACAACTGTTTTGTTTATCATTACTAGGCTTGTTTACTAGCTGGATTGTTAGTTGTAGCACAAGCAATGTTAACAATTACCCAAAATCTACCGCAACAGCCCCCGCTACGATTGAATTTTGGACAATGCAACTCCAACCGCAATTTACCAACTATTTCCAAGGTCTAATTCAGACATTTGAATCACAAAACCCAAGTATCAAGGTAAAATGGGTAGATGTGCCTTGGTCTGCTATGGAAAATAAGATTTTAACAGCAGTTTCAGCAAAAACGCCACCTGATGTTGTTAACCTTAATCCCGATTTTGCTTCCCAATTGGCAGGAAAAAATGCTTGGTTAGATTTAGATACTAAGGTTACCAGTCAAATCCGTTCTACCTATTTACCAAATATTTGGCAAGCAAGTAGTCTGAATGGGAAGAGTTTTGGGATTCCTTGGTATCTCACCACGCGATTAACCATTTATAACACCGATTTATTAAAACGGGCAGGTATTGCAAAACCTCCTGCCACTTACGCAGAATTAGGGCAAGCAGCACAACAAATTAAGGAGAAAACTGGTAAGTATGCTTTCTTTGCTACCTTTGTCCCCCAGGACTCTGGTGAGGTGCTGGAATCATTGGTACAAATGGGTGTTACTCTAGTTGATGCTGAAGGTAAAGCTCGTTTCAATACTCCCCAAGGTAAGGCCGCTTTTCAGTATTGGGTAGATTTGTATAAAAAAGGTTTGTTACCTAAAGAATCTTTGACTCAAGGGCATCGTCACGCTATAGATTTATACCAGGCTGGGGAAACAGCTTTTTTAGCTTCTGGTCCTGAATTTCTGAAAACTATTGCTAATAATGCCCCTACTGTTGCCCAAGCTTCGGCAATAGCACCACAAATTACGGGTGATACGGGTAAGAAAAATGTTGCTGTGATGAATATAGTTATTCCTCGTGATAGCAAATATCCTGATCAGGCTGTTAAGTTTGCTTTATTTGTTACAAATGATCAAAATCAGTTAGCTTTTGCTAAAGCTGCTAATGTTCTCCCTTCTACAGTTAAGGCATTGTCTGATCATTATTTTAAGGACATTCCTACCAATGCTACAACAACGGAAAAGGGTCGGGTAATTAGTGCGACACAATTACAACAAGCTGAGGTGTTGACTCCCAAACTCAAAGATTCTAAACTTTTGCAAAAATTAATTTACGAAAATTTACAAGCAGCAATGTTAGGACAGAAAACAGTTGATAAAGCTGTGGAAGATGCCGCTCAATTGTGGGATAATAGGTAATGACAACTAACTACTAACCACTGACAAAAAATAACCAATTAAATACAAAGAACCACATAATACAACTTGATTATCTGTAGTTGTAAAAGCAGCATCTAAAGCTGAAAATACATCTGGATAGGTGTTACAAAAATGTAAATCTGGACAAATTGATGTTGCTAACTGAGCTAATTCTGCCAAATCTGCCGAATTACTGTCGGGTACTGGAGCTAAATATAATTTGTCTCCTGGTTTGAGAAGTTCCCGAAAAATATCACCATGATCTTTATTAGCCAGCATTCCCATGACCCAATTGATACTTGTAGTCTTAAAACTATCTACATAATCACGTAAAACTGTAGCTGAAGCTGGGTTATGTGCACCGTCAATCAGGAGTTTTTGTTGTTTCCAAGTTATCCATTGCATTCTACCTGGCCACTTGGTTTTAGCCATACCATTAATAATAGCTTCCTCAGAAATTTGCCAATTCTGTTTTTGCAGAATTTCTAAAGCTGCTAATGCTAAAGCTGAATTATGTAGTTGAATTTGTCCCTGTAATGATAACGGATATCTGATAAATTGATCACTTTCAATTTTTTGATATTCTGCCCAATTTTGATCAATTTGACGAGATGGTTGGGGGGTAAAAATCGGGCATTGTAATTCTAAAATCCGCAATTGCACGACTTTTTCCGCATCTGCTGGTAATAAACCTACCACTGCAGGACATCCCGGTTTGAGAATTCCAGCTTTTTCTCTGGCAATATGGGCTACAGTCGGTCCTAGTTCTTGCCAGTGTTCTCTACTAATAGAAGTGATGATTGTAACTAAGGGATGATTACAGACATTAGTTGCATCTAAACGACCTCCTAACCCGACCTCAATCACAGCAATATCAACTTGTTGTTGTGCAAAATATAACCAAGCTGCTGCGGTAATTACTTCAAATTGGGTAGGAGATTCCTCATCTGGACTAATTGCTGCTTGAACCTGGAGTATTAATTCACACAATTTATTATTATTAATTGCTTGTTCATTAATACAGATACGTTCTGTCCAATCAACCAAATGGGGGGATGTATAACGTCCAGTTTTATAACCCGCCTCAGTAAGTACCGCAGATAGATAAGCACAAACAGAACCTTTGCCGTTAGTACCAGCTACATGAATAATTGATACTTGGTTCTGGGGATTTCCTAAAGTTGCCAATAAATTAACAATTCGGGATAATCCCAAATTCACACCAAAATACTGAAAGGGACGGAGCAGGGAATCTATATTCATGGGAACTGGTAATTGGTAATTGGTAATTGGTAATTTTCCCCTCTCCCCTGTCACCTTTCATGTAAATTACACTTCTTTGCTCAAAAAGTTTTGTATTTGTCTAATAGCAGCAGCGCCGATATTGAAAACAGCCCAACTGGCAGCGATTGCTATAGGTGCTAAAACAAATAATACACGATTATCAATGTCCATATTTAGAAATCCTCTGTAAATTAAAAGAGCTTAAGTTTTGCCAACAGATCTCACCTCTCATTGTGATCTCAAGTGGGCAATTTTTTCAAGCCTCTATATCAAAAGTTAGTGGTCAGTGGTCAGTTGTCAGTGGTTCGTGGTCAGTTACCCATTAGTAGCATGAAATAGGGCTAATTGATAGTATTTTTCGGCGTGTTCAATCAGTTCGGTGATTTCAGTGCTAGTAAGTTGACGAATGACCTTACCGGGGAGACCGACAACTAGAGAACCTGGGGGTATATTTTTAGTAACTACTGCACCTGCACCAATAATGCTACCTGTGCCGACCCTAACACCATTTAAGACAATTGCACCAATACCAATTAAACTACCACGTTCAACATAAGCAGAATGTATAACAGCCCGATGTCCAACAGTAACATGATCTTCTAAGATAGTTGGCATACCAGGGTCGCTATGGAGAATAGCCCCGTCTTGAATATTTGTACATTCACCAATTTCAATCCGTTCTATATCACCTCTAACTACAGAGCCATACCAAATACTGGCTCTAGCTGCTATGCTTACAGAACCAATAATCACAGCATTGGCTGCCACAAAAGCAGCTTGAGAAATTTCAGGAGATTTCCAGCCAGAAGAGATAGACACGATAGAATATAAATATAGTACCTGTGGACTACTGGAGAAACTCCAACCTTGAAGGCTGGTTATAAAACCAAAATATCACGGCTTTGGCCTTTTCTGGTTAGACGGTCGTGAAACTTGTTCTCAGGAACTATCTTTATCTTTAAATATACCAGTGAGGAACTTATCTAAAGTAGCAAAACCAGAGTGTAAAGTTAACCCTATTGGTGCTGACACAAAAACAATACTATGTTTATACTCACTTCATGATCAATCCAGGCTTTCAGTACCCGATATTTGGCCCTGAAATACAGTGTCCCCACTGTCGCCAAAATATTTCAGCGTTGACACTGACGGATACTTATTTGTGTCCTCGTCATGGTGCATTTGAAGCTGAACCTCAAACTGGGGAGTTGGTTCATTTACAGTCCGGTCGTCACTGGCGCAGATGGGATGGTGAGTGGTATCGTCAACATACTCATCCTGATGGGATTCGCTTTGAAATTCATGAAGCTTTAGATAAGCTTTATACTCAAGGTTATCGGGCTACGAGGATAATTGTGGCTAACCGTTATCAAGAGTTAATGAGTGGCTATTTGGAGCGAAGTACACCTTGGCGCTCTGGACAAGGAGAAGTTACTACGGGGGCGCGATTATATGGCTTACCTGTGGATTTTAGCTCTGATGCTGCTACAGAACCTTGCTGGGAAGTAATTAACTTTGATTTGGATAAAGAACCTGGTGTACCAGTGCGTTATCCATATTTCCGGTTGTTTGAGTGATATTTAGTTGTCAGTGGTCAGTGGTCAGTGACAGAAGGAACTAACAACTGACAACTGATGACCAATAACTGAGAAAATTATGCATCATGCTTCTATTAGAACAGCAAATATCCATTTAGCGATCGCTTTTTATGAACAGCTAGGGTTTACGGTGGGTGAGCGCTTTACTACTGGTTATACTCTAGCTTGCTGGTTGGAAGGTTTAAATACCCGAATTGAACTTATCCAAATTCCCCAACCCAAACCAGCCCCAGATGCTTTTGATGATGAACATTATGTGGGTTATTATCATCTAGCTTTTGATCTAAGTCAGATTACACCAGATTTACCCACTTGGTTAGAAAGTTTAAAAATACGGTTAGCTGCGATAGAAAATTTACCACCTCTGAAGATTCTTTTAGAGCCTACACAGCAGCAAATCGGTGATAATATCTTAGAAGTCGCGTTTATCGCTGATTTTGATGGTTTACCTCTAGAATTTTTACGGTTTTTGAATAAATAGGCTGAAAATTATTATTAATGCTTTTTGAGTGATACAATACTCTTCCCTTTGACAATGCCTTTTCCAATGTGGAAAAACATTGATTTGTAGGTTGGGTTAAAGCATATTCACAAAGTGTGACCGAAAAGACGGGACACAACACTCATGTTAGGTCGCTATGTCGCTGAATCTAACCTACAGGTGTTTTTAGTTTCTATGAGGTGCAGAAACATTTGCCAATTTTTCTAGTCCATCAATGTATGTAACTTAAATTACATATATCTAATCGCCAAAGATATGTCTTTTTTCTCGACTGCACAACGACATCGCTTTTCTTTAGTTATCTTGAGTGTCTGGGTAATAGGGGCTTTTGTGTTCAATCACGATGCTGCTTTAAGTGGAGAAGGGGTGTATTTTTCCACCCGTTATCACAATTCCTATCCAGAAAAATCTCATAAAACACCAGTCACTAAAGAAATATTAAATCTCGCTATTACAGCAAATGTTCGGAAAACAGTTCTCAATAATGGGTTAACTGTGATCACTAAGGAGGTTCATAATGCTCCTGTGGTGACAGTCCAGCTATGGTACAAATTTGGCTCAGGTCAAGAAGCACCTGGAGTTAATGGTATTGCTCATCAATTAGAACATATTATGTTTAAAGGTACTAACAATCGTCCTATTCAATTCGGGCGATTATTTAATGCTTTAGGTAGTGATTCTAATGCTTTTACCAGTTATGACCAAACTGCATATTATAATACTGCGGAACGGGATAAACTCACCGCCCTATTGACATTAGAAGCCGATAGGATGAAAAATTTGCTGATAGATTCTCAACAATTAGCTAATGAACAGCGAGTGGTTATTTCTGAATTACAGGGTTATGAAAATAGTCCAGAATATAGGCTAAATCGTGCTGTAATGATGTCTACTTTTCCTCATCATGCTTATAGATTACCAGTTGGTGGCACGAAGGCTGATGTGGAAAAATTCACGGTTGACCAAGTGCGAGAATATTACCAAAAGTTCTATAGTCCTGATAATGCTGTTTTGGTCATTGTCGGAGATTTTGACACCGCAGCAACTTTGAAAAGTGTCCAAGCTATTTTTGGTAAAATCCCTAAAGGCCAATATTCACCCCATAATCTCACAATTGCATCTCCTCATACTACTCCTACACCTACGATTAAATTGCAAGAACCGGGGGGAAACCCATTACTAAAACTGATTTATCCACTTCCTCCAATCAATCAACCGGATATTCCTGCTCTGGAAGTTATGGATTATATTTTAACTGCGGGTAAAAATTCTTACTTATATCAGAATTTGGTAGCATCGGGTTTAGCTAGTGATATTTCTGGCAATGTAGCTAGTTTACGGGCAGGTGGTTGGTATGAAATATTGGTTACTGGTATGGAAAATCAGGATTTAGCTAAGGTTGATGTAGCAATCATCAAGTCTTTAGAGAAACTTGCTAAAATCGGTGTGACAGAGGCACAAGTGGAACGAGCAAAAACTCAAATCACGGCTTCAGTGATTTTAAATGCTCGTGATATTACTAGTCAAGCTATGCAATTAGGTAATGATCAAATTACGACGGATAATTACCAGTATACAGAAAATCACTTAGTGAATATTCGGAAGGTTAAAGCTAGTGATGTAATTAAAGTTATCAATAAATATTTGCAGCCAGAATCCAGGAAAGTCGGATTTTTTGAACCTACTAAATCAGTAGAAACAAGTCGAAGTTTATCTTATTCAACACCAATACAAGAGGATTTTGCTGTTGATGTGGCCGTAGTTCCGACAGAAGTTAAGAAATATTTACCACCTTTAGATATATTACCCAAAACGGAGAAAAGACAAATACCTCAGCAATTACAATTGGCTAATGGATTACGTATATTACTACTACCAGATACAACCACACCAACAGTAACTTTAAGCGGATATATTAAAGCTGGGACCGAATTTGAGCCAGATCATCAAGGAGGATTAGCGTCCTTAGTAGCAACAAATCTGATGAATGGCACGAAAACCAAAGATATGGGAACTATTGCTGGAGAATTAGAGGCAAAAGGCGCGAATTTGAACTTTGAAGCTTCTCTTGAGGGTGTACGGATTAAAGGTAGTAGTTTAGCGGTAGATTTACCCGTTTTGTTGGGAACGTTGACAGATGTGATGATAAATAGTACATTTCCAGAAAAGGAGTTTAAGCTTTCACTGCAACAAGCTTTAACTTCTTTAAATTCCGATTTGGATGATCCTGATAAGGTAGCAAATCGTATCTTTGTTCAGTCTATTTATCCGAGAAAACACCCATTACATACTTTTCCAACAGCGGAAAGCATTGGACAGATTCAACGTCAAGACGTAATGAGATTTAAAGCACAACATTATCGTCCTGATACCACAGTTTTAGCAATTGTAGGCGATTTTGATGTTAACAAAGTGCGATCGCTCATTCAAGCACAATTAGGAGATTGGCAAGTTAAAGGTAAACCACCAATGGTAAAATATCCCAAAGTGGAGATGCCAAAAAATGTAATTAGTGTTAATCCTGTTGTATCTGGTAAACCCCAAGCGATTACTTATATGGGTTATACTGGAATTAGTCGTCAAGATAAACGATTCTATGCGGCAATGGTATTGAATCAAATTCTCGGAGGTGATACATTATCGAGTAGACTGGGGGCGGAAGTGCGCGACCATCAAGGCTTAACCTACGGAATTTATAGTAATTTCATTACAGGTAAGAATGCTGGTATATTTCTGATTGAAATGCAAACTAGTCCAGAAGACACAAGGAAAGCGATTTCCAGTACCCGTAACCTTTTAAAACAAGTTCATCAACAAGGTGTGACAGCAAGGGAGGTGGAGACAGCAAAACGCAATTTAATCAGCAATTATAATATTTCCTTAGCCAATCCTGAACAGTTAAGCCAGAAAATGGTCATGAATGAGGTTTATGGTTTGAATCAGATAGAATTGCAATCATTTATTAGTAAAATAGAACAAGTTAACTTAAGTCAAGTTAATCAGGCTGCTCGTGAATTGCTTCACGCTGATAAAATTGTTGTTGTGACAGCGGGGCCACCAATTCTTATCCATAGAAACATCAAAGAAGCATTATGACAGATAAGTGTAAGGTCTAAATATCTATTCAACCATGATTAATCACTTAATTAAGGTCTAATGCAATGTGGTGGGTTAGTTTGTTAACTCACTCTACAAGATTAAGCGATAGCACTAAATATTATAGTTATAGTTTAGAGGGTGCTTCCGATAACACACCCCACACTATTTAGACGTTTTACCCCCCCCATTTGTGAATTTTTTGAGTTACGGACAAATTTTTCTCCAAAAAACTACTCTAAATCGCTGTAACCCTTACTCCTATTACCTTTTAAGCTTCTCCAAAATTTTCTCCACACCCCTAGTATTTCCCCCGTCTGTGCGGCCCATAAGAATACCAACCACAAGAATGGGGACAAATTAATTGTAATAGATAATCATTTATGTCCGTTTGTTGACATAGCCCAGAATTAACCGGATAAATATCTGTGTTTTCCTAAAGACGCAAAAATAAGTTAACGTAAATATAGATATTTTTGGCAATAAATCTCAACAACTTCACACTTAATCAGTAAAGCACCAATCATTCCTAAATTTGATGATGAACATTTTCACCAGCCTACTTTCGCAACCAGTCGAGCCAAAACCCGAAAAACAACAACGGAGAGGGATTGAAATTAAATCACCCCGCGAAATCGAAATTATGCGGCAATCAGCTAAGATTGTCGCAACTGTCCTCAAAGAAATTTCTGAGCTAGTGCAACCAGGAATGACCACGGCTGATTTAGATGCTTATGCTGAAAAACGTATCCGGGAAATGGATGCAACTCCTAGTTTTAAAGGATACCATGGTTTTCCCGCTTCCATTTGCTCTAGTATTAATAATGAGGTTGTCCATGGGATTCCCAGCCCTAAAAAGATAATTCGGAGTGGGGACGTTTTAAAAGTTGATACAGGAGCTTACTACCAAGGTTTTCACGGTGATTCCTGTATTACTATTGCTGTCGGGAATGTCACTGATGAAGCTGGGAGACTAATTAAAATAGCTGAGGAATCTTTATACAAAGGGATTGAACAGGTAAAGGCTGGTGTACATTTGACAGAGATTGCGGGTGCAATTGAAGATCATGTAAAAGCCAATGGTTTTGCGGTGGTGGAGCAATTTACTGGTCATGGTGTGGGTAGAAATTTACATGAAGAACCAGCGGTTTTTAACTATCGGACTCGTGAGATACCAAATGTAAAATTACGTTCAGGGATGACTTTAGCGATTGAACCGATTTTAAATGCTGGTTCTAAAAATACTAGAATTTTAGCTGATAGATGGACTGCGGTAACAGTGGATAATGCTTTATCTGCTCAGTTTGAGCATACTGTATTAGTTACAGATAGTGGTTATGAAATTTTAACTGATAGAAATAATCTTTAACTATGATTTTTATGATTTTTATAGTTGGGATAATTACTAAAAACTAACAACTAACAACTGACGACTAACAACTAACAAATTAGATTGTTAGTTCCCACCAAGTTTTTTGACCAACGACCCCATCTATTGGGAGACGGCGACGATTTTGAAAAGCTTTCACAGCACTTTCCGTCATTGGTCCAAAAAGTCCATCATGGGGTACTCCATAACCATTACAAATTAACAGTTTTTGTAAAATTTTGACAGATATACCTGAACTACCAAAGGCAATTACAGGCATGGTTTTGTTATCAGTTTCTCCATATTTTATTGATACCTGAATACCTCCTTTCCCTACCAAGGGGATATTACCAGCATCAGCTAATTCAAAAGAATTGACGGACTTATGTTTTTGTGCTATTTCCTCAAGAATTTTATACCGTCGAAATGAGAGCTTTGAGTGATGAGTAGGAGGGGGGTTAAGTGTTTGAGTAAATTCTGGTGGTGTGATTTGAGGATCAATATTTAACTTATTTGATTGATAATTGTTTAGACGGACACCATTTTCTAAGGTAAAGACCCTTTGTAGGAGAAAATAGGTCATGTTTGGTGGTTTTAGATTCAATATTAGTCCGATGTCAGTCATTTTTAAAGATCATGATCAAGATACATTGAGAATTGTTGGTAACTGTTTGTCAGTTGCCATAAGTTGTTTGTTCGTTTAATATTGGTAGGTAGTTGGGGGTAGAGTTCTTTTATTTCACAACCAAGAGACTCGATAACCCAATAACATACTTGATAATTTTGGGTGATATTGTCAGTTAATCCAACATTTATTTAACGGAAGAGTGTTACATTCAATTGGAATTGTCAGGAAAGATCCTTTTAATCAATCTAGTGATTTATATCAGAAGGATGATTTGATTTGAGACTATAATAATTATTAACTTTAGTCATCTATCTTGAGAGAGTTAACATATTAAATCAAATATAGAACTCCTATTTGTTTGGGAATAAAACTCAGTACACGCTCATATTCTTTCTATTCCATCCCGACGTAAATAAATAGAGGAATCAAGCAAAATGACCGTATTTAAGGCTACTTAGAGGACAAAAAAATCCCAATTGATGAGATTGGGAGGATCAAATCTTTAATAAATTTGTTGTGGTACTTGCCAGAAATTAAGGAAAGAGATTTCCACAGTGGTACAATGTAATTAACCCATACCTTATGTAACTGGATGGAAGTAGAAGGCAAAACCCAAGACAGTATAAGCTGCTAGGAGTAATGTTCCTTCTAACCAATTAGATTTACCATCAGAACTAATGCTATTAGCAATTAAAACTGATACAGCAACAGCTACTAATTCAAAGGGGTTAAAATCTAAATCCATTGGTTGACCAATTACCCAACCGGCAATTACTAAAACTGGGGCCACAAATAGGGCAATTTGCATACTTGAACCCACAGCGACAGACATGGAAAGATCCATTTTATTCTTCATAGCTACAGTGACTGCGGTAGCGTGTTCAGCAGCATTACCGATAATGGGAACTAAAATTACGCCAGTAAATAGTGAACTTAAGCCTAGTTTAGATGTAGCGACTTCTAAAGAGCCAACTAATAATTCTGACTCAAAGGCAACTAACAGAGTACAAACTAAAAGGACACCACTCCATAACCAGATATTTGGTTTTGTATGGGTAACTTCCTCTTGTGCCTCTATTTCTGCTACACCAACTTCATACAGATAAGCATGAGTTTTCATAGAAAATAGCAGTGTTAAGCCGTAAACCAGAATTAAGACCACAGCCACAGCTAGGGAAAGATTCTGCACCGTTGTTTCGCTAATACCGATGGAGGTATAGTTCATTGCTGTTGGTAACAAAATAGCAATTACTGCCAAATTCATGGAGGAAGCATTTACCCGTGCTACAACTGATTCAAATGTTTGTTCTTTGTAACGGATTCCCCCTAATAGCATGGATAAACCCATAACTAGGAGTAAGTTACTAATAATTGATCCAGTAATACTGGCTTTGACGACATCTATTAAACCTGCGTTCAGGGCAACTAAGGCGATAATCAATTCTGTGGCATTGCCAAAAGTCGCGTTTAAAAATCCGCCTATTCCTGGACCGACGACTACGGTGATTTCTTCGGTAGCTGTACCCATCCACGCTGCTAGGGGGAGAATCGCTAATGCTGCGGTGATGAAAACTATTAAGTCTCCCCATTCTAAAAAGTGGGCTGCTAGGGATATGGGTATAAACAGCAGCAGCACGGTGAAAATAATGTTCTTGATTGACATTTTTACCTTTAGTTGAGGGGATTTTTACACAATGTCTAAAATATCATGTGCATTTGAATACCTATCATAAGCTGTTACGCAGCTAAATTTAATATTTTGTTAGAGTCTTTGCAGTCAGGCTTGGCGATGAAAAACTGGACTTCATAACAGCAGAAATTGCTGTATCTATCTGAGATGGTAATTGGTCATTGGTAATGGGCAATGGGCAACGCCGGAAAATTATACTCAACACGGCTTAAATCCAGGTTTTTCGTGATTTTACAAAAGTCCATGTCCTAACCGTTTTGAGTATAAATAAACAATTTCAATGCTTATTCGTTGCACCTAATTCACTTTTTTAACCCGGCAACTCTTAATATATCTAGGTTTTCGGTTGATATGTCCATAGCTTTAATGTTGTATTTTATTGATGCCACACGGACATTGTGTGTTATTGTTGTTATAGTAGGAATGGTAATCAACCTGGATGAAAGACTGATAAACTAAAAGTGTGGAAGTATTATTAATCAATGTCAATAAATACTACAGTAGTTAATTGGATGCGATCGCCGTCACCATTCCTGTCAGAAATTCGTAACACTTTGCAACTAGCAGTTCCTTTAGGAGGTATTCAACTAGCAGAAGCATCTATTGGTTTTATCAATACTGTAATGATGGGATTATTAGGTGTTCAGTCCCTCGCTGCTGGTGCCTTGGGTGCGATTACCTTTTATACCCTAACTTTGATTTGCATGGGAGTGGCCGAAGGAGCTAGTCCACTTGCAGCAGAAGCTTTCGGTGCCAACAACCTAGAGCGTATTCCCCGACTTCTTGCTCAAGGGATGTGGTTGGTTGTAATGGTTTCTTTACCCATGATGTTGCTTACTTGGAATTTAGACTCCATCTTAATGCTATTGGGTCAAGAAAAGAATATTGTAGCTCTAAGTAGTACCTATTTAAGAGCCATTGTTTGGGGTTTTCCGGCGGCAACGGGCTTTTTTATCATGAAAGAGATTGCCACTGCTCTTAATCGTCCTCAGTTGATTAGTGCGATCGCGTTAATTAGCATTCCTTTAAATATTACGGCTAACTATCTTTTAATTTTTGGTAAACTAGGTTTACCCGCTTTAGGATTAGCAGGAATTGGTTGGGCTAGTGTATGTGTATTCTGGGTAAATTTCCTAGCTGCTACTGCCATACTGGGATTCCATTCCTGGTTTAGGGAATACAAAATTTTTAGTTCTTTAGGGTTCGATAGAGCCTTATTTGCCGAACTTTGGCGCAATGGTTGGCCTATTGGCTTGCAATACGCATCATCTTTATTAGTATTTACCCTCATTGCCTTGATCAGTGGTTATATGGGAACAACTCTGTTGGCTGCCAATGAAATTGTTGTGCAAATTCTAGAAACATCACTGATTGTACCCATAGCAGTTTCTTACGCTGCTATGACAAGGGTTGGACAAATGTTTGGTATGAATGACCTCAATGGGGCAAAAAGGGCAGGATTTGCATCAATTACTATTGGTTTAGGGGCAATAACCTTGGTTGCTGTTGCTTTATGGCTTTTTCCCCAACAAATTGTATCAATCTATTTAGATAGTAATGAGATAGATCATATCACCGCAATTAAGTCTGCAATCTCCCTGCTGAGAGTTGGGACATTTTTTTTAATGGCTTATGGCATTAATGTCATTGCTATGGGCATATTGATGGGAATCCAAGATACTCGCTTACCTTTATTGATTAACATAGGGTTTGAGTGGGGTATTGGCATTATAAGTGGCTATCTACTTTGTTTTCACCTAAATATGGGAAGTATAGGTTTGTGGTTAGGTTTAACGTTAGGTGTCACCCTCGCAACAGTGTTTTTAATATATAGTTTTTACCGTTCTATTTCTGAGATGATCCAATCTAGTGAAGATGAACAGGGGTTAAAGGAAACCCCTATCTTAAATTCAATTTCTTAGTCTTTTTCACCAGATCTAATCAATGAATCTTGAATTTCTTGTACAAAATTTCGCCCAACAATTTTGGACAAAAAATTCAATTCTTCCTCCAATAAACTAGAACCTAGCTGTCCGCAGTCAGAAGGCTTACCACAAAGCACTATTGTGAAAAAGCCATAATAGTTATGCTCTGGCATTAGCCACGGTTCAGTTTCAAGACTTGGTAACAGTATTTCGGGTTGATTCTCCCCTGGAGCAATCAAAATTGGGAAAAGCCAACAAGTGAAGGGTTTATAATACCAGGGATGTAATCCTTTTGCTTTGGCAAGCTCCTGTAATCCGCAGCGAGAATCATCTAGTAAAAAAACACAGGATGTATTTTTGAAATGGCTTGGATAGTCATTAACAATATTGGCAATAGGTCTTTTCTTTACTGCTGTTTTCTTAATCGAAAATAAACCTTGCCATTCCTTATCTTCAACTGTAAGGTCTTCATAATCCTCATCATCAACAATTACTTTTGCTGGTAAATCTAAACCAAGACCTTTAAAAAAATCTGCTTCTTCTTCAACAAGTCTTTCAATTACTTCAGCAGTTTCCTTATTTACATGAACCCCGTTATAACAACACATACCATGACAACTAGACAAGGAACAACGCTGACGATTTTGCTGAAATGAATCAATGTTAAAATTAGCGTGACTTAAATTATCTCGGCAAATTTGTTCTGTTTGATAGAAAGCCGTTAAATTGGATTGTTGTTCTAAATTATTAGTGTCAGACATTATTTTTTAGTTTCTCTATACAAATTTATTATTTTGTCCATTGACAAAAATTAATCAGGTGCTTTAGGCAAATTAAAACAATGAATATCATCCCG
>Ga0208085_1000174_pt1 | contig 25149 bp, 14 predicted proteins | sample LakMenEpi21Jun10_FD_150721 | JGI IMG/M metagenome (GOLD analysis project Ga0208085, IMG submission 150721) | Freshwater microbial communities from Lake Mendota, WI - 21JUN2010 deep hole epilimnion (SPAdes) | ecosystem: Environmental > Aquatic > Freshwater > Lentic | place: Lake Mendota, Madison...
ATCCCAGGGCGGCGCTTCGCTTTGCCCTGGGCTATCCCCTTGCGCCCCGTTGGGGCATAAAACCATCGGGCTTCGTTAAATCGCCCAACCGCTGGCGCTCCTTGGCTCACCGGTGATGAAACCGGTCAGCCGCTTGGCGCAAGCCGCCGGCAATTTCGTTTAACCCGCAGCCAACGGCGAGGAACCTAACCAAGCCCGCCAGGATGCTATGTATGGGGTCGAAAAGAGTCTGTGTTTCCACTTGGTATCAAGGACGTCAGCGAGCAGCCGATCGACTGGCAGAACTGCGCGTTGTCGACATAGGATCCTTCGCACTGGTCGAAACGTTCGGCCCAAATTTGGGCGGTTTTCGAGGACGCTAAGCGAGACATAAGCAAGATCTCCTTGAGAGAACAGGGATAAAAACAAGGGCGCACCGTGAATCTACCCGCAAGCGGGCCCCGCGCTGAGAAAAAACCGATCAGGCGGTTGTACGCTCATCAAAGCGCGATGATTTTAGCAAAGGACACTCACGGGAAGATGCTGAAAAGCGTCCTATGAGTCCACAGAACAAACCATTTGAGCGATTGGCATCTGTCTATGACGCTGCCAACGATGTAGCCGAAAGGATCAACAGTAAGATCATGTCGATGAAACGACAAGCGGGAGGCTATCGCAACATCGAAAACTTCAAAACCGTAGTGTTGTTGTACTGCGGTGGACTAGATCTCGACCCACGATAATGCCGGATAGACCGTTGACATAGGGCTTCCTCCGGCTTGAGTTTAGGGTTCGCCGCCGGTGTCGACCAGTCCTAGGCTATCGCAGTTCTATTTGCCTTTCTTTTTGGATAATCTTGCGGCTAGATCCTCAATTGCCATCGGTGGAAACTGCGAATGAATTATACGATGGCAATTTGCACAAACTATGGCTAAGTCTTGCAGTGTCGTAACGCAGCCTTCGCTTAGTTGCGACAGCGCCTTTCTGTGGTGGACTTCACAATATTGAACGCCATAAAAGTCAAGTGAAGAAAAACCGCAAACTTCGCAGTCGAGATTCGCCACAGTGAGTTTCTTTGCTTTTACAAGTTTCGGATCGCGTTCTCTCACTAAATGCAAAGCGAGTTTCTTTGATCCTTCTTTGCTTTCGGCTGCCAACAAGTGAAGCTCCGCATCACTCAACTTACGTCTATCAGAAGCGGAGGTCTCGATTTCAAGAATACGGTAGACTTGTTTGACCAGACTTTCGTCACGCGGAAACATGTGCGAGTAAGCGTTAGCAATGGACGGCAAGTCATCGCTTGAAATCTCCTTTATAGTCTGCTGCACAAAGAAGTGTTTCTTTGGAGACACTGCAGGGATATCTACAGCAGACCTTACCTTCCAATCTACCATACGGACGTGGCGCCGAAGAGTATTTTGATCATATCGAAGCGGGTTTGAATGAGCGTTCGGTGCGATGTAGTTGCTCACAATGGTCCCTATGCCCACCACGCGATTATAGGCATCGTTAGCAACTACTACATCATTTCTTTTAATCTTCCGCGTGAACCACCATATCATTTCGGCAGCACCACGTCCGCAACCTTCAGCATTCTTGCCATAGCGAGCTTCAAGCGATGTAAGTACATCATCTTCGCTTGAAAACGATTGAAAGTCTACATCTTCCAACCAACCAATACCAATGCACTTGTGCCGCTGGAATAGTGACCAATCTTCGGCATTTGATCCAGGTGCGATTTTCCAGAATCGAGTCATGATTTCTTCCCCCCTATTCATCTATGTCCGCTGAAACATTTTAGTAGCTCAGTTAGCGAGTCAAATTATGTTTTTCCCAAAGTAGTTATTAACGGTTCACCACGAAGGGCTCGCCGCTGGATACTCTTGGCTGCTTCACTTAGTGTCAATCGATGCACCATAAACCATTCCGCTATAAAACTTAGCTTGGGGCAAACCTACTCGTCATCCTCGTCGCCGAGATCGTCTTCGTCTCCGTCTGCGGAGATCGACTCCAAATAGGCCGAGCGAACTTTGCGAAGATCGCTTTTTTTGTTTTCCGGTTCAACCAGGAAAAACCACCAACCGTTCCGGACGCTACCAACAATCGCTCCCGCAGCATCCGATGGTGACGAGTAGATCTTCCCGCCAACATCGAGACTGCCATCGCTGAGCAGAGTTGCCGTGGTTTCGGCAAACTTCTTTTGCCTGGGGTAAAGCACCGTCCCGGGTTGCAGCCAACCCGCGCTGATCAAATCGGAAAGGTCTACTCGGTGGCTGTAGTGAGTTTGCTGAGCACCTTGGGGAGAACGATGGCCGTCGGGAACCGGCCAGATCTCGACAATTGTTTTCGCCAGCTCGTCAGTTCGTTGCCGGATGCTTGCGTCTGTCCAGTTTTCGCAAGATGATTCTGCGAATCTCCGGTTGAGGAATAACACATCGTGGGCTTCCAGTGCTTTACGTTTGCCGGACTTTCCAATCCAAGGTCCATTCGAAACTTTGGAATTCAGCGATGATGTCAACAAAGTCAAATTGCCGAGTGTGTGAATCAACGCCTCGCGTTCCACTTCGCCTTTGGGTCCGTCTGAGTGCTTCCAATGGGTCTGCCACTTTCGAGGCATGATGTGCTCGATGGCAAACTTTGCTTTCGTGACCTGTTCGCCTCCTTTCCCTTCTTTGCCAAGCTTCCAGCCTCGCAAATGGTCTTCGATGCCTTCGAGAACCATCCGTAAACGACCCCGCTGCAACCGTCGATAGGCCGGCAGATAACGCAGGGTATCGCGGATTTCCTGGTCGTCAGGCCAGTAGCGACTATCACTGGTTTGACCCGCAAGAAATGCTTCGATGGAATCGCCCGGCACTTTGCGTCTATCCGCTTCCTTCAAGTGACGTATCACCTCTGCCACAAGCTGGTTATACGACTTCGTAGTTGCTCGAACGAGCATGCGTCGAACCATCCAACTCTCGACGACTGCCAAAGCTTTCTCGATTTGCTTGGCTGGGATCTCGGTCTGCTCGGGATCATAGAGAAACAACACCAGTGGTTTCACTACCTCGCTTTCGAGTACTCCAGTTCGATAAGCGAACAATTGCAGTCGATTCAGCTGACTATTTGCGAACGAGCCACTCTCGATGAATTTCCGGTAGACGGCAGCTGCTCGATCCAATTTTCCGAGAAGTGACTCCATGGCTGAGTGAGTCTCAGTCGAGTAGCTCTTGAATTTTGAAAAGACTTCCCTGGCGACAACCTCTTCGCCTGTCTGGGCTACAAGCCAATGGTTGAGGAAAACGGATGAACGCGGATATCGAAGCCGTCCGAAGGCGATCTCGGTCTCCCAAAAAGCGGTTTCGAAATCCTTCCAATGCTTCTCATAAAGTTTCTCGACGTCGCTACCTTCCTCGAGCAGTTGCTGAAAAATGAAATTCTTGATCAGATCGGCAGCCGTCAGCTGAGAACCTCTCGCGTTAAGCGTTTCGAAAATCTCTTGTGCGTTCTCTTCTGAATTGAGGTCGATTACCACCATCTGAAGAAGTTCGCGTGCTGCGGTTTCAATCGCGATCGCCCGAGACTGAACGAAATCTGGTCCTTTGATTGCTAGCCATTCCGCAGCCCGTGTCGAGAAAAATTGGTGGGCTTGGACCATCCGCTCATTCTTGTGTGTGAGGGTAGAATAGTCGGTGGGAACGGAAGCGGCCATCACTTCATTAAAGGCCGGACGGTCTCGATTGGTCGGCCATACTTTGAAATGATCCTCCGGCTTTCGGCAGAACGGCGAAGCGTTGACGACCAAGGTCTCCATGCGCATGGCTGCGGCTTCCGCATTGACGGCTACAAGCTGGGAGTGCAACGCATCAAAGAGAAGTTGCAGGGTCGTTAGACGCTGTTGGCCGTCGATGATGATCCGCTCTTGCATTGTGCCACTGGCGTTTTGCACCTGTTGTAGAACTACCGCTCCAAGAAAATGCGGGTAGTGCTTTGTTCCAGGCTGAGCCACAAGCTTTTCAGCCATCCGTGCCATGTCTTTCCAGAGTGGCTCCCATTGGTTCTCCTCGTTCCAAACATAGGGACGTTGGAAAAGGGGAACTATCAGCCGTTGTGGCTGCATAAAGACTGCTTGAGGTGTGCGTACTTGTGTTTCCATGACGGTGATCTAAAAGAACTTTGGTTTAACTGTCCGATTTATAAAAAGCCCGAAGCTTTCCGGGCTCAGTAATACTGCCTGATGTAGCTGTAAGCTTTGTCGAATAACTCTTGGTCGGTATGGAGCTGGAAGCGGCGTAGTGAGAATCGAAGCGCTTTTTGGATCTCTCGCTGACCAGATGTGGTGTTCTGCCAATCAGGGAACCTCACCTGTTTGACAAGCCCGTCAATGTCGGCCACGATCCGCTCGACAATGACATGGGTCTTTTGCGTCCTGACCTCGTTGAATAACTCCGTCAGCGCTGCAACCGCACGGTCTTGCTCTTGTTCAGGCTCTACCTGACGCTCGGCTTCCACCGTGTCTTTGGCGACCTCAAGAATCGCCTTGAGAAACTCCAAACTGTTGAGCAATCCCTGCTCGTGCTTCTCTCGTATCTTCTCCAAGCGTTCCCCTAGTTCTTTGAATTTGGGATTCCCCGAATGCTTGCGCAACCTTGCAATCAGCTTGATCTCGACCTCACGAGCCTTCTTGCCTGGATTGGCATCCTTGAGTATGCCGTCCAAAACGTCTGCGTCCAAAACAAGGGCTTCGATGTCGTCCCGGATTGCTTCGACATGGACATTCTCGTTGATAAGCTCGATCGTTTTGGCGCCAAGCCGATGCCAAAGTAGCTTGCCACTCCCACTGACCGGTTTGACCGACTCGTAAACCTGAGTAAGCCACTTGTAATCGCTACCATAGGCATTCAAGCAAGCATCTGGGGATAACGCCTCCCAAATGGTACCAAGTACGCTGTAATCACCCGCAAATTTGTCGCGGGTGGCGTTGTCCGGTAAACACTGCTGGGCTTCCATAAGCCCCTCATATCCGCCCACACTGCGGTCGATGTTGGGGAAATAACCAAGGCATTTCCGCACCTGCTCCGGAAGCATCTTCCTCAATTCGTCGATGTTGCTGACTACATCGTGAACCGCCTTCTCGTCGAAGTCGAGCGCCATGGCGACATCGTCGAAGATCCCAATGTAGTCGACGATCAATCCATGCGTCTTAGTCTGTCCATAGGTTCGATTCACACGACAAATCGCCTGTAGCAAATTATGGTCCTTCATCGGTTTGTCCAAGTACATGACTTGAAGGATCGGTGCGTCAAAGCCCGTGAGCAGCTTGCTCGTGACAATCACGATCTTGAGTGGATCGGCTGGGTTACGGAATCGATCGAGCAGCTTTTCCTCATCGTCTTTGTCGCGGATGTGAGCCTTCCATTCCGGTTTGTCATGCTGGGCACTGCTCATGACGATGGCGCTGGCTTCGGGACCAAGCCGCTCATCCATCACCTTCTTGTACAGCACACAGCATTCGCGATCGAACACCACGACTTGGGCCTTGAATCCATTGGGCTCGACTTTGGTTTGGTAGTGGCCAACCATATGCTCGACGACGGCTCTTACCCGTTCTGGGTTCTTCACCAGTACGGCCATTTTTGCGGCACGCTTCGCCAAGTCGTCTCGATCCTGTTCGCTCAGATCCCCGGTGATCTGCTTGTAAGCCTCATCGATCGCCGCGCGATCGATTTTGAGCTTCACCGTGGGCGCTTCGAAGTGCAACGGCAGAGTCGCCTTGTCCCGGATCGAATCCTGGAACGAATACCGACTCATGTATCCATGTTCGTCTTCGTCTGCTCCAAACGCCCAGAACGTGTTTCGGTCTGCGCGGTTGATCGGTGTTCCAGTCAGCCCAAAGAGAAACGCGTTGGGGAGTGCCTCCCGCATTTTGCGCCCAAGATCTCCTTCCTGGGTGCGGTGGGCTTCGTCGACCATGACGATCACATTCTTGCGATCGTTGAGCTTACCCCCTGATTCAGCAAATTTATGGATCGTGGTGATGAGTACTTTGCGGACATCCTGGCCGAGCAGTCGCTGCAGCTCTTTGCGGTCGCTCACTCCGACCATGTTCGGGACGTCCGCGGCATTGAAGGTTGCGGTGATTTGCGTGTCGAGATCGACACGATCGACGACGATCAAAACGGTGGGATTCCCCAGTTTCGGATGCAGCCTGAGTTTCTGTGCGGCAAAGACCATGAGCAAGCTTTTGCCGCTCCCTTGGAAGTGCCAGATGAGTCCTTTCTTCGGATAGCCTGCGATCACACGAGCGAGGATTTTGTTGGTCGTATCGTACTGTTGGTAGCGGCAGATGACTTTGATACGGCGGTGTTTCTTATCGGTCGCAAAGAGGGTGAAATTCTGAAGGATGTCCAGCACGACGGCAGGCCGCATCAGGTTTTCAACCGTCTTACGTACAAAACCTATGTTGCCTTCCTCGTGGTTGTCGTCGTCTCTCCAAGGCCCCCACAGTTCGATCGGCATACGGATACTACCGTAGCGGAGGGCTCGACCGTCGGTGGCGAACGAGAAGACGTTCGGCACGAACATTGCGGGGATTTCTTTTTCGTAGATCTCATTGATTTGATAAGCACCATCAAACCAAGTGATCGAACTGCGTGTGGGCGTTTTCGCTTCTCCGATCACGAGTGGGATCCCGTTGACGAGAAAGACCACATCAAAGCGCTTCTCCACCGAGCCGTTCGAGAACATCCATTGGTTGGTGACTGTCAGTCGATTCCTGGACGGATCCGAGAAATCCAGAAGTCGGATTGGGACATGTTCGCCGTTGGGCCCGAAGGGCATCGTCTTTTCGCCCCGGAGCCATTGGGTGAAATTTTCGTTCGCGCGAACAAGGCCGTCGGCACCAACAGCAAGCAGTATCGCACGCAGAGCGTAGATCACCTCGTCGGCTCGATCCGGCTGTGCAGCAATTTCCGGATTAAGGTTGATGAGAGCTTGTCGAACCCAAGGTTCGACCAAGACATCGGTTGGTTGTCGAGGAATTTTCAATGGATCGACAAAATCCCATTTCGGGGCGCTTGCCATACCACTTTTATCGCCGTGCCACTCCTTGGGAGCTTTCTCACCGATCGTCGTGGGCGATGCGTTCCCGAGCGATGCTGCAGCATCGAGGATCATCTGCTCGACAGTGTTGGATTCGGTAAAGGTCATGCGTTGTTTATCTGGTTGGATAGATGTGATTAATGAGGGACTGCTTTAGGCACTTTGTCTTCGCTGAAACAATAATGGCCTCGTCGCGAATGCGCTCAAATCGCTCAATTTCTGAAACTACTTTGCGTTGTTCATTGAGGTCGCGTGGAAAGGCGATCTCAAAGTCTTGTAAGCCTGCTATGCTTAGATTCCGTTGTGCAACTTCCGTTGCCAAACTGTCTACCTCGGCCTCGAAGTGGCGGAGATAATAGAATAGGTAGTCATTATCGAGGATAGCGGGATTCGCACGGATTCCGAGAAGGCTATCTGTGAACGCCGATTCGAATCCGAGCTTGGCAACAGATCCGACATAGGTTCCTGCAATAACCATGACGATTGTTTCTTTAGGAAACACCTTGCTAACGGATATACCAATGTCGTTCAGAGTTTGTTCATAAGATTCAATCCAGAGCCGCGATGCAATAACCTGTGCTGTTTGAATGAACGGCATTGCGCCTCCGAAGTACTTTGGATTATCTCTCGGGCGGGGTGTGAATCTTCCACGCTGAATTGAGGCTACGGCGGAGATCCTTTCGCTTCTTAACCCTCGTTGACTGAATAGATTGCGTTCTAAGGACCGCTGAGCTTTACCAAGATTCTCTACCAGTGAATCACAGTTCTGTTCTGCGGAGTCCACCGCCCACAGTATTTCCGCGATGCGGCCTTGCTGGTCGAGTGGCGGGAGGTCGAATTCGAACTTTGCGATGTCCGGAAAATTTATGTAGGGGTTCGTTGAACCCTTAGACTCCTGAACCGAATGCTTGGTGAAACGTTCGGAAAGCATCAACCACGGCAGAAGTTCCTGCAGCATCCTCCCCTCGTCCGTCTCCAGCACAAATGTTGTGTTCGCCGTAACACCGTCCCACTCCGCTACGGCCACTTTCTTCAAGTAAGTCCGCCGCGAACCGTAAAGAACCTGACCCATGCGGAACCCACGAATGAACGCCGGCCCAAGATAGCCATCGCCGACTGTACCCCATTTCCGAATGTGGATATTCTCAGTCTCCATATGCTCCCCGGCTACATACCGCTCAATGCCATCTGCCTCCGGGTTGACCTGTTCCTTTAGCTGTTTTACCACATCCCCAAACCGCACCCGCTTCCACCCGGTGCGGTCGAATAGCGGGAGCGATGCCCATTCCAAATTGGGTTTGAGCTTTGCAAGATTGAATGCAACGGATTTCATGAATCGCTACCGATCGATCGGGCTCGGATGGTTTTGCCCAAAGGAGTCAGGCGGTAGCGCTGTTTACTGCTCTTCGGTTTGCCGGGTATGGTCATTTCGATGAGGTTGGCTTCCAAGGCAGGGAGCAGGTAAGCTTTGCGAAAGTGGTCCTCGTGCTTGAGTTCCAGCGCATTCTGCATTTCCTGGCGGGTCATCTCGCCGGCAATCGCCCCGATCAGACGGCGAACTTCCCCGGTGACTTCCCCGGTAACTTCCCCGGTGACTTCCCCGGTGACTTCCCCGGTGACTTCCCCGGCCTTGAACGTGACCGTCACGCCAAGCTGCGGATCAGACTTCCAAAATGGGTCGGGTAACCCCGACTCGCGGCACTGCTGGATCATCAGCACACTGCCTCGACCTGCCTTTTCCATGAGCCCTCGAAGGTACAAAACATGCGCGATATCGGGATTCCGCAAAACGGAGATGTGCCCCTTGGGCAAATTCTCCTCGGTCACCCCGTCGGGCAACGCCCCCGAATTCCAAATCTCCAGGCGACGCGGGAATACGTGAATGCTAACGCCGCCAGAAGCGGCACTGTAATCGCGATGAACCAATGCATTGATCAACGCCTCCCGCACTGCATCCTCCGGATAAAGCGGTGAGTCCTGCCGCTTGGGATTTCCCTTGATGAAACGGGAGATGCTAGGAGTGTTACGGACGATGAATGTGTAAGCCTCCTCGAACATACTGTGCAGCGGTCCCTCGAAGGACTTCATATCACTGAATTTGTCACCTGCCTTGTCGGAGTTGTAACGAATGGCCCGAATCCGGGTCTGCGGCAACCTGGCGGCCGGATTGCGGGCAAAGAGCACGTCACCGCCGTTGGTCAGCCGACCGTATTTGGCAGCGGCAAAATCTTCCAGAACCATGAGCGGCTCTGTGGCATCGCGAAAGTACGAGCGGCGGACTTTCTGAGCGTCATCCACTGCAGTTCTGATCTCGCGGAGATCCACATCCTCGTCCAAGTCGGCAAACGAAAAACGGCGTTCCCATCGCTCGGGCTCAATCTCGCGGCGCATGACGATGTCGCGGATGGTGGCAGCATCGGCCGCTTGATTGGAATTTCCCTCGCGCAGATAAATCGCGCTGCGATAGACATAAGGGACATCTTTGCCGGCAGGCACTTCAATCACAAGTATAGGCTTGCCTTCGAGAACCTGTACCTGGATCGAAACAAGCGATTTGGGTGAGATCCCTTCGTGCAGCGTCCGAGCAAGCTCTGCAACATCGTCATCGGAAAGTGCAAGTCCGACGACGTCCAAAGGTTCTTGAACCCCGCAGATAAGGTAACCGCCGGTCGTGTTGAGAAACGCACAGACGGTTTGCCCCAAACTATCCACATCCGAGGTGGTAGATTTCAACTCGACGCGTTGCCCTTCGCCCAATGACAACATTCGCTGAATGGTATCTTTGCTCATGACTCACCTCGCTTCGGAGGTATGGGTTTGCCGTTGGCGAAATTGTCCATGATGAACTGCTCGACCTCTTGATAGCGAAAGAACTGCGCACCGACGAACAGCGAACCATCTTCGGTATTCTGAAACTTCTGAACCCAATTTCCGTCCCGGTCCGCCAACGGTATGTCCTCTGCGTCGATCGTCGCCTCTTCGTACATGTCAAGGATACGCAGATCGTCGAGAATCGGCTTCTTTCTTAATGATAGCTGTTTCCTGCCGTCTGTGCCCTGGAATCCCAAATTGGCAAGCAAGCTTCGGGCGAACACGACATGGTCGTGTGCAAGAATCCACCTTGGTTTTTTCAACTCGATCGCCAGACGCATCTCTTGATGGGTGATCGACAGTTCTTCTGGTTTCATGGGATCCCGACCGCTCCCATAGTAAGGGGTAATGATACCGAGAAAGAGGTCGCACTTTTCTACAGCGGCGAGGCAGTTCTCGAACGCGGTACGATCAGAACGCACCGGCAGGGTTCCTTTATGCGACATCCAAACTTCGTAGCCGTAACTCGTGAGCAGCGTATAAACACGCTCTAGCAGCTCCTCGATCCCATAGACGGTCGAAGAAACAACGATGGTGAGTTTTGGTTTGGCGTTGCTCATTTCGCGGGTGCGTTTAGAAGATTATGAAGCGTGTCCCTGAGCTTTCGCGAACTTTCCAGCCAGTTCGACAGCGATTCGGGCAGTCCGTCGCTGCGGTACTCGTCGGTACCTTCCCGGACTGCGGTGACCTCGCCACCAACATACAGGGGGATGCTCAGATTGCCCTCCTTCGCGCGAATCGTCTCCATGGGGACGACGCTGGTGAATCCGGGCTCGTCTTTGAACTTTTGATACGCGTGAACGATGCGCTTTAAATGTTCGTCGGTCAGGAAGCTCTGGGCGCGTTCGCGGGTGACTTCGTTGACTGCATTGATGAACAGGATTTTGCCTCGTCTTGCCTTGGGCTTATGTGTCCTGCAAACGACCACGCAGGCTTCCATGGGCGAGTTGTAGAAGAGGTTTGGACCAAGGCCCAATACGCATTCGACCAAGTCAGCTTCGATGAGCTTGCGCCGCATTTCGGCTTCCTCTTGCCGAAAGAGGACACCATGGGGCCACAGGACGGCGCAGCGCCCGGTCTTGGGTTTGAGGCTTGTGAGGATATGCTGCTGGAAAGCGTAGTCGGCGCGACCTTGCGGCGGTGTGCCGTAGAGATTGCGGCCCCATGGGTCCGAGGCGAACGCCTCGCGGTCCCATTGCTTGATCGAGTAGGGCGGATTGGCGAGTACGACATCGAACCGCATCAGTCGGTCGCCTTCGACAAGTTTGGGCTCTGCAAGCGTGTCGCCTCGCTCGATCCGAAAGTCCTCGATGCCATGGAGAAAGCAATTCATACGGGCAATGGACGACGTCATCAAGTTCCGCTCTTGGCCATAGAGCTTTACATTGCGCCACTCCTTCTTTTGGTTACGCAGATGCGCGATGCACGATAGGAGCATTCCCCCTGAACCGCAGGTGGGATCATAGACCGATTCACCCGGTTGCACATCGAGCATTTCGGTCATGAGGTGAACAACGGTGCGATTGGTGTAGAATTCGGCGGCGGTGTGACCCGAGTCGTCAGCGAACTTTTTGATAAGGTACTCGTAGCCTTGGCCAAGTTCGTCTTCGGGTAGATTCGCGACCGTGAGCTCCAGAGAGGAAAAGTGCTCGATCAGATCTCGGAGCATGGCGTCGGAAAGGCGGTCTTTATTGGTCCATTGGGCATCGCCAAAGATCCCGAAGAGTTTGTCGGGGTTGGCTGTTTCGATCGCGCGCATCGCCTGCTGTAGGGCCCGGCCTACATTGCGGCTAGCCTTTCGGACTTCTCGCCAATGGGAATCCGCAGGAACCTGGAAACGATGGTTCTCGGGGAACAGGGCGAAGTCTTGATCGCCACCGGAATCACGCAGAGCCGTGACAGTTTCCTCGTCGTAGACATCGCAAAGACGTTTGTAGAAAAGCAGCGGGAAGATGAACTGCTTATAGTCTCCCGCGTCGATGGTACCGCGCAAGAGGACTGCCGCTCCCCAAAGGTAGGATTCAAGTTGTTGTTGGGTAATTCGGGTCATCGCAGCAATCCCTCCCGTTTGAGGATTGCAATAAGCTTATCCTCAGCCGCAAACGCGGCCTCAGCGCTTTGACGGAGTTGGGACATGGCCTGTTCTACGGAGAGAACTTCCTGGTCGTTTTTGGGCTCGACATAGCGAGGAATGTTTAGGTTGTGATCGTTGCTTGCGATCTCTTCGAGCGTCACCACTCGAGCGATCCCCTCAACGTTTTGGAAATCGCGATAGTAACCATAGATTCGTTCGACATGTTCGGGAAGAAGTTCATTTTGGGCTCGGCCGGTTTTGAACTCCTTCGATGCATCGATGATGAGCAACTTGTTCTTCCGGTCCTTTGCCTTCTTCTGCCGGAAGACCAGGATGCAGGCAGCAAGTCCAGCACCGTAGAACAGGTTTGGACCGAGTCCGATGACGGCTTCGAGCAGATCCATTTCGAGTAGCTTCTTGCGTATCGTCCCTTCTTTCCCGGCCCGGAACAGTGCTCCGTGCGGAAGAACCACTGCCATACGGCCGGTCTTTGGAGCCATCGATTTGATCATGTGCTGCACGAATGCGTAGTCACCGCTTTTGGCTGGTGGTATTCCTGCGAAATTTCGCCCGTAGGGATCACTTGCCCAAACGTCATCGCCCCATTTTTCCAGTGAGAATGGGGGATTTGCGATCACGCAATCAAAGGTGGCGAGGTTATCCCCCGAATAGAATGCGGGGTTTCGAAGTGTATCACCACGCACGATTTTGAAGTCGGTTGCCCCGTGGAGAAACAAGTTCATTCGAGCGATCGCAGACGTCGTGAGGTTTTTCTCTTGGCCGTAGAGTTTGCCCCAGAGCGTGCGGACATCCCCGCGTGTTTCCTTGACATGATGAATCGCTTCGAGCAGCATGCCACCGGTACCACAGGTCGGATCGTAGATCGATTCCCCTTGGCGTGGATTCAGAATGTTGACCATCAGGCGGACAACGGAACGAGGCGTATAGAATTCTCCTGCTTTTTTGTTCGTGGCATCGGCGAAGCACTTGATCAAGTACTCGTACGCTTGGCCGAGTACGTCCGCTTCTGCTGCGGTGTTTCCTAGCGGCAACGCCGAGAAGTGTTCTATGAGATCCCTGAGTAGTTTGTCGGGGAGTCGGTCTTTGTTGGTCCAATGGGCATCGCCGAAGATGCCGTAGAGGGTATGCGGGTTGGCTTGTTCGATCCCTCGGAGGGCGGTTTGGAGGGCTTGGCCGACGTTGACTGCAACTTTTCGTACATCTTGCCAGTGGCAGTCTTCGGGGATTTGGAAGCGATAGTTTTCGGGGAAGAGTGCCGATTCCTCGTCTCCATCAAACTCATCGAGGGCTGTTTGGTGCTCTTCGTCATTGACATCGGAGAGACGCTTGAAGAACAGGAGCGGGAAGATATAGGTCTTGAAGTCTGCCGCATCGACAGGGCCTTTGAGGAGCCATGCGGCTTTCCACAGGTGGGATTCGAGTTGGGAGAGGGAGATTTGGGCGGTCATACGTTTCGAAGGACTGATCGACTGCATTCACGCGGTTAAAGCGATGGGATTCGTTGAAGGCTGACCGCATCGATAAAGTTTGGCTCTCTGCGGGCTAGACTCAGCCAAACAGAACGAAAGTTTAGCAAATTCTCGCGTCCAATGACAGCATTGCGAATCTCAGTATCGATTGGTTTTCCGCATCTTTCCGTAGAGCAGGCTAGAGGGGCGATTCGATTTGATTGGGGAATGCTATGTCCTAAAACCTCGCGGTTTGTGCGGCAACTCGAACTGCGAGCAGATATCAGCGACTACTACATAGCCGAAAAACATCATTTCTCGCAAAATCCGATCTTTTCTTAACACGAAACCGCGAGGATTCGAACCCTGGTTGCTTGAAAATGCTCAACTGTCGAACATACTTGAGCCGGTTTCTGAAGAGTGAAGCACCGGAGGTTGTCAGAAAAATGCCCGCGGAATCGAAACAAAAAATCAACATGCTCCCGTCAATGATGGGAGTCGGATTGCTATGCTTGATCGCGATTGGCGCTCAAGGTTCCGGTCTTTGGAGCGTCGTTCGTTTTGTTACATCTCGCGAAAGCTGGGAGGCTCAAAAGAACCAATTCGCCGCCGTCACCTCCGAGTGGGAGCAAATGTCTTCTGCGACCAAGTCCAAAATCGATGAGTATCGACTAGAGCAAGTCCAGGCGGAACAGAAGAAGATCGCTGCCGAGAAAGAGCTTGAAGACGCCCTCAAAAGACTAGCCACCGTAAAAGGGGAACTCGATGCGGTCCAGCAGTCTGCCAGCTCAGCACTTGACCAACAACGCCGATCCCAATCCGAAGAACAAGCGTCGCTCGATGTGATCCAGAGGCTCAAAGGCGATATCTCCGACCTGACCAAGAGAAAAACCACCCTCGAGAATCAACTCGAGTCCAACGGAAAACTGATCGACACAACCCAGTCTCGGATCGCAGTCAACCAAACCACCCTGGGAAGCCAAGATACAGAACTGAAAGACAACGAGCAAAAGAGGCAGCAACTGGAAACATCGCTGAAAACGGCCCGCGAGAACCTGCGCAAGGTCAATGACGAACTCCTGGCTTCCAGCGATGACTTAGCAGAAGCTCTCAAAGCTAAAAAGGAAGCGACCATTGCAACCGATGCGGCCATGAACCTTGCCAAAGAAGTTGAGACACTCAAGTCCGAAAAGGCAAAGCTCTCAGGCGAAATGGTCGCTCTGTCGATGCAAAAGCAAGAGCAGGAGAAAGAGCTTGCCACATCCGACTCCCGGATGAATGTCGCTCGGACCAAGCTTTCCGATTACCTAGACAAATGGAACAACCGAGACAAGCTCAGCCAAGAAATCGATGATCTAAACGCCCGTGTGACGACTCTCAAAAAGTCTGAAAGCGACACGACGGCCAATATCGCGAAACTCACTGACCAGTCGATCAAACTAGAGACCAAAACCAAAACGCTTGCAGAGGAAATCAAAACAGCGGACTCCCAATTGACGGAACTGAAGAACAAGCAAAAGGAGGTTCTCGCTGAACTTGTAGAGCTACAAAAACTGAAGAAACAAGCCGAAGGTTCTGGAGATAAGTGATAGCCCGATGAACGACATGCTCCTACAGTATCTTGGCGGTTTGATTGCGACCTCGATAGTCCTCTTTATTGCATCCTTCAACTACGTTCGAAGCAAGCAAGAGAAGATTCATTACCAGAGAGAACGCTCGCTTTTACCTGATGCAGTGCGGCTTGAGAAACTTGTCGACCTCCGAAAGAATGCCGAGGACGAATATGACTCCATACAAGAGCGATTAGCAGACGCAAAGGTCCTAATTTCGGAGAGAGACGAGGCACACAGTTGGCTGTCCACCAACCAGGACAAGCTCCTCCAGATGAAAGCCGATCGAGAGGAGCAAGAATCGATGCGAAAGCAACTCGAATCTCTTCAAGGGAATATACGGGACCAGCAATCGATCATCAATTCGAATCAAACGTCCATTGCAACTATTCGAGCCGAGCTAAGCTATTTCGAGAAACTCAAGGAACAAAAAGAATCAGAGATTCTGGCGATCGAAAATGCGAAGAATACGGTAAACGAGCAGAGGCTCGCACTTGAAGAACAACTTGAGCCCATGCGGATCAAGCTATCAGGGATCGAATCCGAAATCAGGACCAGAGCTGACGAATACGAGCGGCAGACTCAATCGATGAATGATCGTCGAATGGTTCTGCAACACGAGCTTGATCAGACTCTCGACCTTATCAAACAAAACTCAGCGAAACTCGACTTGATTCGAGACAAGCTAAATGAAACGAATTCCAATCTTGCGGAAAAACAAGGGAAGATTGGAGTCGCCAAGCTGGATCTTGAGTCCCTCGAATTGAAGAAAGTGAAGGTACTGGACTCTATCAGTCGCTTGGAGGAGCAAATCGCGGGACTCGAGAAATCTAAACTGCAAATAAAGTCAGACCTACAGCCACTAGAAGTGCAGCTTGCCGGAATCCAGACCAAGATATCCAATGCGGCCGGGGAACTATCCGACGCAAAGGCGAATATGGAGAAAAGAATTCAGCAGTATGAATCGGAGATCACCGAATGCAAAGAAAGATTCCAGCTCAATGAGCAAAAGATTGCGGAAATAGGTGTTCAGCTAAACGACGCTACGAATGCCCTTCACCTCGCTCGCGATGAGCGCTCTCGCCTTTCCGCCGATGTCCAAGCGTTGCAACGTGAGAAGGTTGCACTGGAAGATCTGATCAAAAACCTACGTGCGGATTGGAATACAGTGCTTCAACTCTCCGGACGGGACGAAGGAGCCGAGGAGCGACGCACGCAGGAACTTTGGCAACCCTACATCAAGCAAAAAGCCTCCGATTTCTCGAAGCGAAAAGGAAAGTCTGAACTCGACTTCCTCGATGACTCGGAGAACTACCTCCGCAGTAAAAAACTCTACTTCCCCAAGCGAGTTTTGAGAGCATTTCATACCTCGCTCAAAGTGACAGATATCTCCCCGTTGGTGGTGTTGGCTGGGATCAGTGGTACGGGTAAAAGCGAATTGCCTCGGAGATACGCCGAGGCAATGGGGTTGCATTTCCTTAATGTTGCCGTCCAGCCGCGCTGGGATAGCCCCCAGGACATGTTTGGTTTTTTCAACTACTTAGAAAACCGATACCGAGCGACCGAACTCGGGAGAGCATTAGTCCAAATGGACCCGTTCTACAAAGAACCAAATCGAGGATGGATGCCCCCTGAGGATTGGGACCACTCCCTCTCGTCGCAAATGCTTCTGGTCTTACTCGATGAAATGAACCTTGCAAGGGTCGAATACTACTTTAGCGAGTTCCTCAGCCGACTCGAAACGCGACGCGGGATCGCTCGTAACGATTCAGAAAGTCGTCGGAAGGCGGAGATCGGCCTCGAGGTCGGCTCCGGTAAGAATAAATCCCCGATCATGCAACTCTTTGTCGATCGCAATGTGTTGTTCGTCGGTACCATGAACGAAGACGAAACGACACAGGCCCTATCTGATAAGGTGATCGACCGCGCAAATGTACTTCGATTCGGTCGACCAGGTCGTATTGGAGAATTTGGGGGAGAGAAGGCGATTGCTGCATTGGATAGCAAGCTCGATTTTTCCGTTTGGAATTCTTGGTGCAAGACGGATGATAATCTCCCTGCCTCAGAACGAGATCGCGTCTTGGACGCGATTGACCAGTTGGACAAGGCGATGGCTGAGGTCAAGCGACCGTTCGGGTTCCGAACCCGCAATAGTATTCTCAGTTATGTCTCTAACTACCCATCGCAGGACAACGATGCGATCAGCGATGCACTGGCCGATCAGATCGAACAAAAGATTCTCCCCAAGTTCCGGGGCTTGGACAGCCGAGATTCGGCTGTAAAAAGCTCATTGAGCAAAATCAAATCCGTCCTGAAGGAATTGAAAGACGATCTCCTGTTTGGCGCCATCGAACAATCTTCTCGCGATGGTCAATTCGTCTGGTTAGGAGTGAATCGTTTCGAAGAGGAATACAGCGAGGCTCGCTGATAGGAATAGGATTGCTTGATGCCACGCCAACCCATCTCCTTCACTGTAGGGGCTTATCCCTGGATCGAGGCCACTGACACAGGCGTGACCCCGTCGGTGCTATATCGTAGCTATCTCGTCCTACCTTACGAGTTGACGTCGGAGGTGACGTGCGAGGAGACCAAGGATCCGTTACCCTTCGTCGGTCAATGGGTCGATTCCAAGGGAAATCGATGGAGCAAGTACGAACTACCCCGTGGAGGATCTCCGGACTCTCAAACCCTGGTTCGGTTCGGAAACGTAGACGGTGCGCAGAACACGATTTCTGTTTCCCTAGGAACCGGGATCGCCCGAAGCACGCTCGATGAGGTGTTGGATGAAGAGGATAGTCCAGCGGATGCGCATAAGTTTTATGCGGGGCTGAAAAGCTTTATCGATCAGCATATCCAGTTCATGAACGACCTGAACGATTTTAAGAGGCAGAATCGGTTGTATTGGGAAGGCAATAGTGGGGAGCTGCAAATCCGGTCCGTGCATCGAGCTGTCTTGCGCTGGTCCAAATCAGAGAGCAAAGACAACGCCAAGCTCGCGCTGATTGTGAAATTGGCTCGCGACATCGCAAAACCGTTGGGGCAGATTTGCGAGTCACCTCGCGTTGTTCTTCGCCGTACACGCGAGATGCAGAGTATCGGCAGGATTCAGGAGATCGATCCGGCGTGCCTGCGGTGGATTGCAAGGCAGCCGGGTAGGGACATCTACGAGCGAGCGGGAACCCGCCAAGAGCTCCTCGGCGTGGTCCGAAAAGAGGATTCCGATACGCTAGAAAACCGTGTCGTGAAAGACTTGCTGCACCGTGCCCGGGTCGAATGTTCTAATTACACGTCGATGTACCGCGACTATTCCGAGTATGAGCGAGTTCGGACGGTATCAAGCTTTCGGCGTAGGATTATCGACTGGGAAAAACATAGCGAGATCCGTAGCGCTAAAAGTCTAGTGGGACATGTTCAGCCAAACTACGTGCTCCTTCACGAGCCCAAGTATCGGAAAATGTGGGATGCTTACCAGGCGTTGTTGTCCCAACAAAAGCAAAAGGATGATATTTGGAAGTGGCGAGATCGAACGTTCTCAGAAAGCTGCCAGTGCATGGTAATGTCGCTGATTCATAGCCTTGCCCATCGCAGTATGCTCCACAAATCGGATTTGCTTTTGAAGCATGAGGCAATCACAGGAAAATTCATTTCCAAAGGGACTGAGTATGGGCCACTGAGTTACCAAGGATCGGGCAAGCAGCGGATGTTGCTGCTTAGTGCGGGGACGTCTGCCAACCAAAGGGCCTTTGTCCCTCGCGGTTTTTTGCCCCTGGGAACTGATTTCTTTGTCATAGCCCCCCATCGACACTCTCCGACGAACCTTTTTCCCTTCTGGTGTTTCTCAGAGATCGATGACCAGACGTTCGAATCCGGATGGATGTTGCTTGAGAAAAAGCTTGCCACCATCCCAAAGCCGGAGCACATCTATCCAACGATCTTTGTGTTCGAAAGGCCAGATCTTGAGAAACAGTTTTTTCATGGACGCGGACGCATCGTCAGCGTAGCGTCGCCTGTCCAAGCGACGCTCGAGAGATATCGAGATTGCTTTCTTGATTTTCTCCAGGGTATTTGAAGGAAGCACCCATGTACCCTCCAACTGTTGGCATTTCGGTCGATGATCTTTGGATCAGGTATGCATGCACTGCAGACGGTTATGCACCCACCAACAAAGTCGACTTTGGGCAGTTCGGAAATCATGGCTCGTTCCCAAATGCGATCTTGCTTCCTCGAATCGATGGGGAGCCTTTTCGATTTGACGTTGGGGACGTTCCACACCCTCGGGGCAGTGGGTTCACTTGGCCTCGCGAAGCGATCGTAGACACCCACCATGGTTCGGGCAGACTCCCTATTGGACGGCTATTGAACCGAATCGAGGCCAGCAATTCATTCGTTTGGGCCTTTGAGGAAAAGAAGAGCTTTTCCTGTACGGACGCACTTGCAGGAGCGATCTCCCAGGCTTTCCCCAATTTCGACGGGGAGATCGTATTTGTCGTTCCAAACCACTGGAATGTCGAGTTGCAGCAAACGCTACTGGATTCGTTTCAGAAAGAAAATCTACGATGCAAGCTGCTGTGGCGACCGATTGCAGCGGCGTTGGAGTGGACGACGCAGTATGCCGACGAACTCAAATCTTCCCCGAGAGTTTCTAGAGTCAATAACGAGATGCTCCTGTCGGTCTTCGTAGGCCATGGGGAAATCGAAATCACCGAACTGGAACTTGTCGATTGGACCACCAACAACGGACTACGTTGCATGGTGCCAGGACGTCGACGACCTAGGGCGATAGAGAAGTTCCCCGGCTTTGGCTTCCGTCAGGTGCTGTACGAGCTTTCAAAAGAGCGAACGACTAACGGCAATCCATTACTTGATCCAGACGACTTGATGAGCTACGCCTGGAATCAGTTGTGGTGTCGACCTAACCTAGGAGCATTTCTTTCCGGCTTCCGATATCGTTTCAACGGTGTTGGGAGGGTAGCTGATGAAGTTGAACAGTCAGTTTTCGGTGCGAAGCAACTGGATTTAGGCGAGTTGAAGGTTCGATTGTCGGCTCACCGATCCAAGCTGAAGCGACGTTATGCTGGAGTCGTTTTTTCCGGACCGCTGGCAGCGGCAAAGTTCGACGATCAGCGGTCAGTGCATGAGTTCCTACGAGAGAGCTTGGATACGCAAAGCGACCGCATATTGATCGAGGACGACAAAGCTGGCAGAGGACTACTTGCGAGGGGTGCCCATCGATTCGCCGCGAGTCTAGCAAACGGGCTTCCAACGTTCCTCGATACACTGCCGAGACTCGAGATGGTCATCCTAGAGAAGGGGGAACCGACTTGGATCGATCTGCTGGAGCCTGAACAGAAATGGGTAGAGGGTGGTAAAGAATGGCAACGTCCCGAGCGGGTTCAGGGCCTAAGGTTATCACCAAAGAGCATTGATTTGAAGGTTGCTGTCGCACATGAGGATTTCGAACATGTGCGAGAAGTGGTGACGCAAATCCCGCCGACCGCCGAGCAGACAGAACGCGTGAGTTTGTCCGTAAAAATGACCCCAGCACAGGGCAACGCTCGGATCGAGATCCATCCGGAAAACGAGTTGCTTTTCAAGAACAAGCGGGTGTTCATCGATTGGAAGCATATGCGGGAGTTCCTTGACGGGAACGCGAGCCCGACGGACAAGGAGGGGTATCTCAACGCATACCCGCGAATATTTCCAGAATTGCTGCCGAGGTTGAGTAGTGTAAAAAAATTGCAAGCCGCCCACTGGAGTTTGCTGCAAATACAAAGGCTCATGGAGAAAGATGAGAAACCTGCTGTCTTAGATAGGCTGCTCGAGACCGCAAAAGACCTGCTACGTGACAAAGATCAGGCATTTTACCCGAGAGATGCAACAGCATTTGATTCCGATGGAAACTGCAATGGATCCTTTAAACTACCAAACTTCATCGAGGTTGCTTGGCCGTATTTCGAGTCCCATCGGTTAGACTTCTTTATCCGCGCTATAGCTTATACACATATTGATCATCCCGAGTTAAAAAAGTTGATTGTCAGTAAGATCAAAGAAGCGTACGTCGACGATGACTTTGTCGTAGCTGCTGGAAAATGCCTACGCAGCCCTGAAGAGGCTTTGGAATTTACAACGGCAATGCTTTATCAGTTAGCGTGTGGCCGAGCAAAAATCGTGTGGTGGAAAGCCTTAGCGGAGCTACTTCGGTTTCGAGGAAGTGCGACTCAGATGGTAGATTCGGCTGACTGTATGAAGTTACTAAAGTACGCCGGTGCAATTTTCCATACTGAACGGAAACGCGGAACAGGGAAGCAGTTGTTCAGGACGGTTTGTATGGCGATGGTGTATATGTTACGCCGTCGGGCATTTGATGATGATTTTTTACCGCCAGAAAGCGATAATGCCGAGTGGATTAAAGCCGAATTTCGAGATGCGAAACTCGATGTCAGGGCCGGTAGACTTTCTCTCATGGGCGGTGCGGTCGACCTTCAGGAGCAACTGCAATTGATCATCGACTACATCGATAAACAGGGGAAAGGGCAGTTGCTAATTGGCGATTAGGGCCGTGCGAAATCCCAACATCCCATGTGGGCTTATTCATCTACTACCAGTAAAACGAGAGTTCGAACCGCTCATTGAGCGTTGCCAATTCCCGCTCTGCGTCACGGATCCCCGGCCATCTTTTTTCGAATCGGTTGAACACCGGTGTGTGGCCGCATTGGAGTAGCAGATGCAAGTATTCGTGCCACACGAGAAACTCCAGCGTTTTCATGCTGACGTCTGGGCTATCGATTAGAGAATTGACTCGAATAACCCCACTTCCCTTGGGGGTTCCAGATTCCCAATGTGCTCTCGCAAACCAGCCGTTCATGGGACGCCTGGTCCAGTGGATGGATCCATTCCACAAGACGCCGGGAAAATCCCGAAACTCTCGTGCGTGCTCCAAGACCCGGGTCAAAATCCCAGGAAGATCATGATAAGGTCCAGGAGCGAGGAACTCCGAGCCCCACGAGGAAAATACTACGGATGCCAGACGAGGTTTACGGCCAAGTTTCTGTGACATAAGCGCCTTGCGCTCATCGAGCACGGTCGATTCAAATTCTTCAAAGCTAGCGAAAATAGCCTTTGCCAACGGAGATTCGTATCGACGTTCGATCAACTTTCGTTCCTCACGAGGGCCTAGTTGATCTTCCCAGAGTATTTCAGCAATTTTGGAGGGGTCACAGATATCACGACCGTCCAACGATTGATACTCGGGTCTGCGCTTTTCCCTGAGCATGTAGGAAATAACACGGTCGATTTCGTGGGACGCTGGTCTTGGGGGATCGCAGTCGAAGAAGAATTCATCTCGGATGGATTCAACTCCTCTGGTTAACGAGGCGCTCTCAGATTCCAAATCCGCAAAAAGGGCTTCCCATGAGCTCCGCTGGTGCTCATAGACGGGTACGAGCGTCCGTGTAATGTCTTCATCGTCTTGCTGCTCAACTACATACCAACCCGATGGGATGGCTTCGAACGCGCTAACGTCGCCATACTTAGTGAGGTTCCTGATTTCGATCGCGGTCTTTCGGATCAATTCCCAAGGAACAACATCCGTCAGAGTGTCTGGGACAGGGATCGTATCGGTATCTTCCCCTTCATTGATGATTTCTTCGGCAGGGAGGTCGATGATATCGTGGATGAGCTCGAGCGGTCGCTCCCACTCCTCGAATTGTCTCCAGCGATCCTGGAAGCTGACTAGATATGCTTCCTTGGTACCACCTGCGGCTGGACCTCGGAGAGCACGACCTACCATTTGACGTAGTAGAATTTCGCTCTGCACCGGGCGAGTCAGAAAGACCGTCTTGATGTTCGGTATATCCACTCCTTCGGTCAGAATCATCACGTTAATCAGGATATCGAAACCGCTGTGTGGATCGCGAAACTGGCTTATGATGTCGCGCTTGTCGTAAGGATCCCCATTCAGTCTCGCACTAGCCACGTAGTCCGTATTCACCCCGGCATGTTTAAGATGGTCGCAGAGGAGTTCTGCGTGTGGGATATTGATAGCAAAGACCAGAGTTTTTCCGTATTTCTCACGGTTTTCAAGATAGTGCTTTGTGATCGCTTCATTGCGTTCGTTGAGGTTTGCGATTCGGTTCTTCCAGTCCTCAGAAAGATCGTTGAACGATTGGAGATGCGTGTAATCGCTTGGAGTAAGATCCTTGGTTACTTCCGCGTTCGTTTTGACCGTTACAGGGATAGGTCTGGAAAGAAACCCCTTTTCGATCAAGTCGCGCGTTTGGATCTCAAAAATCCGCTTGTTTCCAAAAAGTCGGCTCAGAACGGGCTGTTCATGAAGGATAGTTCTGGTTGGAGTGGCGGTCAGACCGAGGATTCGGTATCGGTCTCTAGCTCGAAGTTCTTCGATGATATCGCGATACGACTTCGCGCTGGCATGGTGGGCTTCGTCAACAACCAAAAAGACACGTTCATCGGCTAAGAGTTCGGAGACTATATCAGGGTTTCTTGCAAGACTCTGAATGGAAGCGCAAACAACCGTATCCGTTGGTCCGATGGCAGCCGATGGGCTGTGCAAACCTGATACAATTCGAATTCGGATCTCGTCTATGTTTTTGGCTAAGCTGGCACAAGCCCCAAATGCTTGAGCAGCTTGTTCAAGCAGTTCGTGGCGATGGGCGATCCACAGAACTCTTCCACCATGATTGATATGGTTTTCCATAAGCCAACGAGCCGAGGTAAAGGTTTTTCCAGAGCCTGTTGGCATAACCAGAAAGCCTTCGAATCGCCCTGTCGATTCCGCTATCGTCAGCTGTAAATTCAACTCGTCCCAAGCGCGTCGTTGGTAGTCGTAGGGTGCCCTTATATCGCCGCTTTGTTCGAACGGTTTGATTATAGACAAGCGGGGGAATGCCGTTTCCAGCTCGAAATTCGATTCTGTTTTCCACGACCCGCCACTCCCATACTTCAGCAATGCTCTCAGGAAATACTGCCGAAAAACATTCCGATTATTGCACTGTAGGATGAATCTGGTTCGTTCTTTATGATCGCGTGGGCGTTCTCTTGGTCCGACGCCGTTCTTGATCAAAGCTTCAACAAGACCTGCGGTGATATTTTCGTTTCTTCGCAACCAACTGTACTGAATTTGGGTGAAGGTTTTGGATACGAAATCCGTAGTGGGTTGGTGATATTTACCTTCCAAAAACTGAGCTCTCGATGCTGGCTCATTTGGTCCGTCGTATCCCAATACCCGAGAAAACGCTTCGAGCGTCGCCGGATCGAAGTTGTGCCAAGAGAATTGGGAAGATGCAGACATTCGGGTGTTTTCAGATGTAGCCAAGGGGATGGGAACCTAGATTCCATTATTCCACGAATCCTCTTGAAATTCGCCCCTCTTGGCCAGAAAGATTAGGAATCGAGATCCTTGCCCCGCGTGCCTTGGTCTATTTATGAGGAATCTATGGGTGCGTGAGCCAGTTTCGAAAGCGGAATTCGTTCGGGACGCAGATCGTTGAAGTGGGACTCATCGTGAAAGAGCGCATTGGCGAGGTGAATCAACCTTGAAAAAACCCCGGGGACAGTCCCCGAGTTTTTTCCACGGGATCGTTCGCCCCAACGGGGCATAATGAGATAGCCCAGGGTAGAGCGAAGCGCCACCCTGGGTACACCGGCGACCTGGGTGCGCCGCCGCCCCAATTCGCCAAAGCCCTGAAAGGGCGAAACATAACACATGGGTTTACGCGCCGCCGGTTCCGCCCTTTCAGGGCTTGGGTTGTTTCGGGCACACCAATCCCAGGGCGGCGCTTCTCTTTGCCCTGGGCTATCACCTTGCGCCCCGTTGGGGCATAAAACCATCGGGCTTCGTTCAATGAACCATCTTTCCCGCTGCCCCGTTGGGGAACGAGTCTATCAGGCTTCGACAACCCCGCGAACCCACATACAATTATAATTTCGTGGAATGATCCATCATGTCGCTACCCTGGGTATGGTTGGGTATGCCATCTTCCCGTTCGCCCAAGATCTAAAAAAACCGGGGACAGTCCGCGAGTTTTTTCCATCCGGGGCATCG
>Ga0208085_1000178_pt1 | contig 24591 bp, 20 predicted proteins | sample LakMenEpi21Jun10_FD_150721 | JGI IMG/M metagenome (GOLD analysis project Ga0208085, IMG submission 150721) | Freshwater microbial communities from Lake Mendota, WI - 21JUN2010 deep hole epilimnion (SPAdes) | ecosystem: Environmental > Aquatic > Freshwater > Lentic | place: Lake Mendota, Madison...
ACTGTTCCCATTGGGGGCGATCGGTCGAAAGTCCGAATGGGGACCCAAGACAATTCAGCATTCCACGAGTGACGGCCACCATGGTATCCAGCAGCAGCAAGTGAGTATCGTACTCACTAGGGTGTGTAAATCCGTCATTTCTCCAATGTTTTTAGGATTGGCTAGGCTCACTCTTGCTAACGGTCGAAAGGTAGGTTATACCAATGAAAAGACAGGCGATTCAGTGATTTAAAAGCCGTCCAAAAGTTCGCTTCATAAGCCGTGTGTCGCCGGTTCGAGTCCGGCCTTCGCTACTATCCCTAAGCCCTCTTTTCTTCTGAGCTTAGGCACGGGTTTCTTTGCCCCCGTTAACTCCGACCCGTCTGCTCTCCTCCCGTAAAACGGGGCTGCGACCCGTTTGCTCTCCGCCCGTAGAACGGGGCTGTGACCCGTCTGCTCACCGTCCGTAAAACGGGGCTGCGACCCGTCTGCTCACCGTCCGTAAAACGGGGCTGCGACCCGTTTGATCTCCGCCCGTAGAACGGGGCTGCGACCCGTTTGATCTCCGCCCGTAGAACGGGGCTGCGACCCGTTTGATCGGATGAGCCTTCCGTCGGGCTCGCCCCGGCGGAAGGCAGAACTTGCGGCTACTCAGGCTGTTGAATTGTAAGAATAAGCTATCCATTCCCCATTCCCAAAGGGGGCTCCCCATTCCCAAAGGGGCATAATGAGATAGCCCAGGGCAACGCGAAGCGCCGCCCTGGGTACTCGACACTCTAATGAATCAAGCCTACAGGTCTACTTGACCCGCTTGAACTTCAAGCCGGCGTTGTCGTCTGTCGCTCCCGGTGGATTGAGAATCCACTCTTCGGCACTGAGACTCTTGACGGTACCTCCAAGCGAACCTTTGTCGCTCGTCTCCATCAATACCGCCGATCCGTTGGTCCCAAAGTCGCCCGACAACTCAACGGCTGGCTTGCCCGATTCGGCCGCCTTCCACTTGAACGTCGACTCCTCGGAAATCTCAAGATCGATCGTCGTCGTTCCAGACACCGATTGCCACTTACCGACCAAATCGACCTCAGGGGTAGGCTTGGCCAACTCCTCGGCTTGCGGGGCTGCAGGGGCCTTCGGATCAGCCACCTTGGCTTCGATCGGCTTAGGATCGAGCGCTTCGAGCATCCGCTTGGCCGTCACGTCCTTGGGCTGGTTTTCAACCACGACCTTCAACGCGCGAATCGCCGAATCTTTCTGGCCGATGACTAGGTAATGGTAAGCCAACACGAAAGCCGATGCGGGGTTCTTCGGATTGGCTTTGCAGTATTCCTCCAACTTGCGCAACTGGGCGGTGTAGTCGTCGGAGTTTCCGTAAAGACTGCTCATGGTCGTCCAGTCCATCCCAGGAGCCGAAGCGAGCAGCGCGTTGAGTGCAACCGCTGCGTTGCTGTAGTCGCCCAATGCGAAGAGGCTCAAGGCGCGAACCTCGTGGACCACGGGATCTCCACCGTTCTTGTTCAACGCGCTGTTGAACGAACCTAATGCCGCTTGGTAATTCGCATCCTTGAACGACGCGAGACCTTGATCAAAGTCCGAAAAGGACTCTTCAATCTTGGCACTCGATGTCGGGTTGGCCGTTGTGACCGGAGAAGAGGTCGACGAAGCCGTCGAGCCTTGGGACTCTGCAGTGATGTAGTTGTTGACCACCACAGGTTGCGAATAATCGTAAGGCACCGAACCTGCAACCGGTGCAGCTCCCACAACGGGTGCGACATAGTAAGGGTTGGAGTAAGCATAGCTATTGGTGAAAGCTGCGGTGCTCATCGAGCCGAGCCCCCAACCAATACCCCCCCAAACAATCGGAGAGTACCAAGAGCTGCCCCAGTAGCCTGACCAGCAACCGTTGTACCAACCTTGGTAGTGCGGATGGATGCAATGGTTGTTCCAGCCGTTGGTCCAATTGTTGTTGTATCCCGGACGATACCCGAAGTTGTTACCCCAATTGTTATTGTTGTAACCAGAGTCCCAGAACGGGCGGTTGTAGTTGTTGTTGTGCCAACTGTTGTTATTGACGTTGTTAACGTTGATGTTGGTATTGCCGTTGTTCCAGTTGGGCCGGTTGTTGTTGTTTCCCCAATTCCCGTTGCCCCAGTTGTTGTTACCGTTGCCCCAGTTGTTGTTACCGTTGCCCCAGTTGTTGTTACCGTTGCCCCAGTTGTTGTTACCGTTGTTCCAATTGTTGTTGCCGTTGTTCCAGTTGTTGTTGCCGTTGCCGTTCCAATCTGGACGGTTCCAACTGCCTCCCCCACCGGGTCGGTTGCCGTTGTCGACAACCCCTGGAAGCGTCTGAACACCGCCGGGCCGATTGCCACCTCCGATGGTCGGTCGATTGGGCTTGGTCGTTGGCCGATTCTCCCCGCCAATGTTGGGCCGGTTTGGGCCACCGATTGGCCGGTTTCCGTCGATGTTCGGCCGGTTTCCGTCGATGTTCGGGCGGTTGCCATTCGGATTATTGCCGTTGCCGATGTTACCGCCGAAACCCGGAGCGGGCTTGGTCGTCAATTGGCCGTTACCCCCTAAGCCTGGGATTCCTGGCTTGGGTGCAGGACGCGTCGAGACGCCCGGACCACCCGGTCGGCTCAAGCCGCCGAGCGAAGGGCCAGAATTTCCAGGAAGCGTCGAGGGACGATTCGAAGGCCCCACGTTTCCAGGGAGCGTCGAAGGACGCGTCGCGGGACCCGCGTTTCCAGGAAGCGGCGCTGGACGCGTCGAGGGACCCGCGTTTCCAGGGAGCGTTGAAGGACGGTTCGTCGATGGCATCGAACTAGGCAGCTTGACGTTCGGACGCGTCGAAGGACTCGAGCCCCCTAGGTTGCCTGGCAATGGCTTAGCCGCAGGCGTCGAGGGACGTGTGCTCAAGCCACCGCCTCCAGCGTTGATTCCGCCTGGGTTGATTCCACCTGGGGCCGGTCGTGTTGTGGGCATCCCGCCGCCGAGACTCGGTCGACTTGAATTGATGCTGTTGCCAATTCCAGATCCGGAATTCGGACGTTGGATATTGCCGGGCATCGGTCGAGACATGCTCGAGCCCATGTTCCCGCTCGGGCGACTCATATTGCCTGGCATTGCCGATGGGCCTGCTGGGCGAGATTGCGGCCTCGAATTCCCAAACGAGGGTCTGCTCGTAGGCATCTGCGGTGCAGGTCGCGACATGGGCATCGAAGGACGTCCCCCGCCCCCCATGCTCGGTCGTGCCCCGCCCCCCATACTTGGTCGAGCCCCGCCGCCACTGAAGCCCCCGCCACCACGGCCTCCACCTCCACCTCGGATCTGTGCCGACGCCGAATCGATCGGGACCACGAAACCCATCGCACCGATTGCCAAGGCAGCCGGATACAACCAACGCATTATCCATCCATTACGCTTCATTTGAACTACCTTTTCTATCCTGTTTCTTGCCTATCGGTTCTTGTGCGAGGAATTGGCTCCCTCGATTATTCGAGCTTGTGCCACTTGGGACTACAAGCATCGGAAAATTTCATGACAAATCGTCTGCAACGCCCAAGCTGCAACTCTATTTGGCAACCGGGGGCTTGCGCACCACGGTGTATTCATAGTCGGGCGATTCGACCCCTTCGCTCATCCGATGGATGCCTTGGAATGTGAATCGGTCCTTGCTATCAGATAACAATTTGACCGTTGCGGTTCCACGCACTCCATCTGGACTGACAGCGCTGTTCTGCATGACCAAACCATTCGGTGTCGCAGTCCAGACCCCTTCGCCAAACCCGCCGTCGGAGTCAAATGTCCAAGAGCGGTACTTGCCCTGACTGGCGTCCCAAGCGATCCGCTGGAAGCTCTTCATGATCGTTTGATCACCGCTGGTAATGAGGATATCGCCGACGATAAAGTTTCCGCTCTCATCCCAGCGATAGTTCATCTGAACCTTCGAATCGCTCGATTCATTGATCCATTCGCCCACGATCCACGAGAGCCCCTCTAAGGCCTCACGGGGTGTCGGTGGCAACGCTTCGCTCACATCGCGAAGCGACGCGAGCTTCAATCCCGCATCGGTCTTCCTCCAAATGGTGGCAAAACGCAGAACCGACAAACTCTTGCCTTCCTTGTCGGTCATGACTCGCGTGCCATCGACCAAAACCAAGCCTCCAACCCCTCGAACCGATTCGACTTGGGCATCGGTCTTGGTACCTGGATAAGCCTCCTGGAAGGCCTTCATCAACGTCTTGATCTCTTCGTGCCCAAGATGCACCGTTCCTGAATCGTCGATCAACTCGCCATCGGGAAGAAACATCGCACAGATCGAATCGACATTGCCAGTGTTGACGGCATCGGTAAGCTGCTTGACCGCCTTGACGGCTTCGGTTTCCAGTGCCAATTGCTCGGCCGAGACAGGCTTGGCAACCACGGGAACTTGACTAGTCGCCCCACTGGTCGGGGCTGGGGTCGTGGAGTCTTGTGCTCGGACCGGCAACCCTGCTGCAAACCCAAGTACCAATGCAACGGACCACGAAGTTTTCCAAAAACGATAAGTCATACGGAGAGGCCTCTGTCTAAATAAAGAAGTTTTAACGAACATCGACCATCGGTTTTTCAAAAACGATCGATGGCACGAACGGTAGTCTAAGGTTTAAAAAAGATGTTGCCAAATCGATGGGTCGCGACATCAACCCACATCAACCAGTGTAAACCGATCCCTTCGACAAAGAAACCACCTCGGCGAACCTTTATGAAAACATCAGCAAGCCGAACCCTTGCCCAACTTGCCACCCTGGCCCTGGCTCTGAGTATTTCAACTCAATGAATGTGCCGACAACTCCCCTCCCAAGGCGAATTCGATGCACCTTTGAAAGCCACGAAGGTGTCCGCTTCGACGGATTGTGAAAACCTGCCCGATCCTGCCGCTTGGGATGTCGATCAACCCCATCGCCAAGATGTGGAAATCGGCATCCAAGAAAATTCGCCAAACCATCCTACAAACCCTGAGTCTATCCACCGGATCGATAGGATAGAGACCCAATCTGCCTTTCAAGAGATCCAGCACGAAGACTCCGAGGCCCAATACGTCGTCTGGGTCCTTGGAGAATTCCCCTTTTGCCGCGATGGGACGGATTAGCCAAACTCGAACAACCGCATTGGAAGAAAAGGCAAGTTTCCTGATTGCAGAAACCATCAAAGGGGAGCAAATCAGTTCGATTTCGATCCGCATCGAGGATTGGCAAGGAGCAGGGGGCATGTTTCGCCCAATTCGACTCTCGACGAGGGCCCACGGAAAACCGCACTAAAGCGGTATTTCACGCCCTTAAAAGCCTAGCAAATGTGGCCAAACCTCACAAAGCCTGAAAATCTTCACGAAAATCTATCGGTTAACAAAGCTAAGTCTTGTCCGGTAGAACAGTTCGAGTTAGAAATATGGGATGATAGCCGCATTTTGTGGCGGAGTTTTTTGTTCTCCTTTTTTCCGAAGGGTTTTATTCATGAAGCGTAGGAATGTCCATGGCTTCACGCTCGTGGAACTCCTGGTGGTCATCGCGATCATCGGCGTTCTCGTGGGCCTGTTGCTACCAGCGGTTCAAGCCGCTCGCGAAGCTGCACGACGCATGTCTTGCGGCAACAACATCCGTCAGGTCGGTCTGGCGTTTTTGAACTATGAGTCTGCCTACAAGAAGTTCCCACCAGGACACGGCGGACCAGCTCCCGGCGGAACCGGTCAGGACCAAAACGTCGGCGTAGGTCGCGTAGGGGTCAACCGATGGTCCGGAACGTTGATGGCTCTTCCTTACATGGAACAGCAACAACTCTACACCCAAATATTCACCCTCCCGTATCGACCCCCGGTCGGAAACCCGATCAACGGTTGGCTGTACCCTTGGGAAATGGGTCCTAACGGAACCTACCTCCCTTGGAGAACTCAAGTTCCTAACCTGCGTTGCCCCTCGGACCCAGGCAAGATGAACGTCGATGCAAACTGGGGTGATGATGGTCAGGCTCGTACCAACTACACCATGTGCTATGGCGATACCACCCAAAACAACCACATCGCTAGCCACCCTGCCGCCAACCGCGGTATGTTCCAAGGCCGATACCAGCGGAGAATGGCCGAAGCGACCGACGGTCTAGCTTACACGGCGATCCTCGGCGAAGTCGGTACCACCCCTAGCCAAAACCTCGGCTGGGGACAGGGTAAGTTCCGCATCCAAGGCGGTATGGTCGTCAACATGGGCGGTATGGATACAGGCACCGGCGTTCTCGCTTGCCGAAATTCCGCCCAAGGCGATCGCTACGTCGGCGGAACTCCCGGCGGTCACTGGCGCGGTATGCGCTGGGGCGATGGTCACCCATCCTTCAGCGGTTTTACCACGATCCTCCCACCAAACCGCGCTTCCTGCAACGCAGGTGGTGGCGACTGGGACTGGGGTATCTTCTCGGCAAGTAGCTACCACGGCGCTGGTGCTCACGTCTGCTTCGGCGACAACAACGTTCGCTTCATCCCCAATTCGGTCGACGCCGGCGATGCCGGTCGAGATCCACCGTTGGGCCAAGACGGTCTGCGTTCCAACCTTCCAACCCCTTACGGTGCTTGGGGTGCGATGGGAACCAGGGACGCTGGCGACCTTTGGGATGCTGCTAGCATCGAGTAGTCGGATCTGACGATCCTAATCTCTAAAATCTCTAACCGGGCTTGGTCATCCAAGCCCGGTTTTTTTTTATGCCCTCCCGCCCCCCCTTTTCCTAAACTTCCCTGTGTTCCGTCTTTACTCCAGCCTCCTCAATTCTCTATCATCTCCCAAACGGTGAGCCATCGGACGGTTCCCCCTTGTTTAATTACTGGCCGGACGATGGTCCAAGGTGACGGTCATGAGCGGATTATGGATGATCCTATTGCTGAGCTTCCTTCAGCCCGATGAGCTTCTCCCAGCTCCCAAAAACGAATCACTTCCAAAACCGCTGATGGTTTCAAGCAACATGGAACCCCAGCTACCTATTGGCACTGCACCCGAGTGCAAAATCGGTTGGGGTACCGATTCCGCAGATCGCTCGATGTACCTAGTGATCCAGCTTGCCCCCTCCTCAATCGCGCAATTCGCCGCAGGGGGCAGCTCCATGGAGCTCGAAAGCCTCATCCCACCGGCTCTCCGAGGACGCATCCACAAAGTCATCATCCGAGTCGGAAATGGGCCCGTCGAACAAAGCCCCCCGGAGTCCGAACTCGATCGCCTACCACCCCTCAACGCCAGCACCATCCCGAGCGGTTCGGCCAGCGAGCCTATGATCTCGAATTTGGACATGCGATCCCCTGTGAACATCGATTTTCCAAAATCGGCCGAACGGTCCTCGCCAGAAATCATCGCGACCTCAGGAACCCAACTACCCGTGGTCCCTGGTTTGACTCTCCCGTCGACACCCAACCCGGTCCTGCCCCCGTCAAACGTTGCCGCGCAGCCCTCGACAAGCTATACCGCGCAGCCCTCGACAAGCTATACCGCGCAGCCCTCGACAAGTTACGCAGCACAGCCCCCAGCGAGCAATAACTACGCCGCAGATGGCTTTGCACCGATGCCACGATCCGTACCATCGACACTCAACCCATTTGGCAAAAGCGGGCTAGCCAATACGACCACCACAAGCCAAGGAAACGTCACTTACAACAGCTCGGTACCGCACTTGGCCACCAACCCAAATCCCCCTAACGGTGGATACGTATTGCCCAACGACAGCTACGCGGGCTATCCCCAACAGCCCCAAAATGGGTACAGCCAAGGCGCTTATGGAAACCAAGGCTACCCGGCAACTCAGTATGCCCAAAACACCTATGCAGGCCAAGGAATCACAAATCCGGTTCTGCCGATTCCACAGGTCGCTTCTCGGCCACTGCCATCGACGACGGCGCCACCTACACTCACGTCGCACACCCTGCCGAACTTCAATACCGACCGCGACCAGGCGCTCGCAAACGCCTCGCCGCGTGGGTCACTGGTACCATTCTTCTTGGTACTCTCGTTCATCCTGAACGTTTATTTTGGGCTCTGGCTCAATCACCTGAGCACCAAGTACCGACATCTCCTCGGAAGCGTGCGAGGGTTGGCTCCAAACTCCCTAGATGCATAAAAGCATCAAGTCGTTTTGGATTCCCAGGTCGTCCCTTGCTTGCCGTCTTGAATCGAAACTCCGATCGACTTTAAACCATCGCGGATCGCATCCGAGGTCGCAAAGTCTCGCTTGGTTCGTGCTTCGGCCCGCAGGTGAATCACAAGTTCCATGAGCCCTTGAACCAGCCGAGCCGATTCCGATGAATCGGAGGACTGAGAGACCGGTTTGCGGAAGATCCCTAGGAGCGAGGCCATTTCTCGCAGGATGGAAAGTCCGCTGCGCAAGGCTTCGCGATTCGCTTCGCTTGGCGACTCGTCGAGGTGCGACTGGTCGATGAACCGATTCAAGGCCCGAGCCATTTCGAACAGATCGGCCGTCGCTCCACCGGTATTGAAATCGTCGTCCATCTTGGCCAAAAAAGAACTCCGCAATTGAATCAACTCGGCAAGCAGAGCAGGGGGGTTCGCAGGCGCCTCGAACGCACTCCTTCGCATCGCATGAGGGATGTCGTAAACCGAGCAACCGAGAATCTTTCCGGCCCTTTCGAAGAGTCGGTAAAAAGTCTCTAGAGCCGATCCGGCCTCCGCCAACGGTTCGTCCCCAAAGACGCTTGTCGAACGGTAATGGGTGCGGAGTAAAAAGAATCGAATCCGTTCTCCGGTATGCTTCGAGATCAGACCGGCAAGACCGCCTGCTCCCTTGCTCCGAGAGATCTTCCCCGAAACACTTGCATCGGGAGCCTCCGAGGCAGCAACCTCCGAAACGGCATCCTTCGGGGCATCGCCCGAGGTTCGATCGGATTTCCCTCCAACCTTGCCACCCTCATTGGAAGCTCGCATCAAGCCGTTGTGCATCCAATACGTCACCATGGGTTTGTCATGGCAGCAACGGCTTTGGGCTAGTTCGTTTTCATGGTGGGGAAAAACAAGATCCAGGCCACCGCCATGGATATCGAAGGTCTGGCCGAGGATCCCACGACTCATGGCCGAGCACTCAATGTGCCAACCCGGACGCCCTTGGCCCCACGGGCTCGGCCAACTCGGTTCGCCAGGCTTGGCCGACTTCCAAAGGGCAAAGTCGCCCGAAGAGCGTTTGCGACTGGCCGCCCCACCACCTTCGCCTTGCTGTTCGTCAGCCGAACGGTTGCTCAAACAACCGTACTGCGGATCCTTCGTCACGTCGAAAAACACATCCCCATCGGTTGCATAAGCGAACCCCTTGGCGATGAGCTCTTCGACAAAGGTGATGATCTCGCCGATGCTGTCTGTCGCGCGCGGCATTCGGTCGATCTGGTCGACCCCCAAAGCTTGCAGATTCGAAACATAATCGGCCGTCATCTGCGTCGCCAACTGAAACATCGAGATCCCCTTCTCTCGGGACCTTACGATCAACTTATCATCCACATCGGTGATGTTGACGACCCAAGTCACCTCATAGCCGCAATGGGTCAAATAGCGTTTGACGGTATCGAAGATCACAGGTCCGACCATGTGTCCAATGTGGGCCTCGGCATAGACGGTCGGACCGCACAAATACATCCCCACTTTTCCGGGCTCGATCGTCCGAAACGGCTCCTTGACCTTTGTCAAAGTGTTATAGACTCGGATGGGGTATTCAGGTAGGTTTTCTTGCATAACTCAAGCTTTTCTCGACACTCAAAGGCAGAATCAGGTACCATTATAAGGCGTTTCGCCCGGGAAGAATTTCGGCAGGAAAAATTTTGCCCAGGAAGAATTTCGAATAGCGAACGAAAATTTCGCAAGGTAACCAATCGCGATGGTCGAGTCCACCGCAAACCTCAAAGGGCCAGTTCTGATACCTACCTAGGTTGTGGATCCACACCCTTTAGTCAACATCCTTTAGCCAACGAGGACTCGAACGCTTCGCAGTCGTTGGGCCCAAAACAGAATTAGAAAAATGACCTCCATCAAAGTAGATACCGGCGGATTGACCGACCAAGGATTGGTTCGAGCCGAAAACCAAGACCAATTCTTCGTCGGCGAACTCGCCCGCAGCATCAAGCTCCACTCGGTCTCCCTAGGCATCTCCCCGGAAACAACACTCACGGGAGATCCTATCGGACAGATCCTCATGGTCGCCGATGGAATGGGAGGCCACCGCGCCGGGGCCGAAGCCAGCGGGCTTGCGATCCGCTACTTCATGACCGCGATCCTCAATCGCTTGCAGTGGAACAGCATTCTTGCAGACGGTCAACAAGATCATCTCTTGGACGATCTTCGCGAAATGCTCAACGAAGCACACCGCGAGATCCGACGCCGCTCGGAAACCTCCGAAGCCCTAAGCGGTATGGGCACGACCTTCACCATGGCCTACGTCGTCTGGCCCCGTATCGTCGTCGTCCACGCCGGTGACACCCGCTGCTATGTCTTCAGCAAAGGGCAATTATCCCTACTGACTCGCGATCATACCGTCGCCAACGAGATGATGCGAAACGGCAAACTCAATCCCAACAACAACGAGCGATCCCCCTGGGCCAACGTCCTGGTCAACGCACTAGGTGCCGGCGCCGAAGGAGTCCAAGGTGATCTGACAAGCTACCCGCTCGAACCCGACGATATCGTCATGATGTGCAGCGATGGACTCAACAAACACGTCGACGATGAAACCATCGAACGCGTTTTAGCCCAAGGGGGCACCATGCAATCGATCTGCGAAGCGCTCATCGACTTGGCCAAAAAGGGTGGTGGCACCGACAATATCACCGTCGTTGCCTCCCAATGGTCCTTGGCCAAACAAGAAACCACCATGCGAGTATCTGCGATACCTCCCTGTGCACCTAATGTCATCGAGGAAATGCCCTCACCCATCCGCAACTATGGGACCGTCCTGGATCTGTCGACCCACATGATGACCACCACCGATGGCGAACGAAGCGGAGATACCGATCCGCTTACGACCGAGGCTCTCTAAAGCCCCCATGCGGCCCCTCATCGCCCGCGCCCTGTTCGCACCGACCTTCGCCTGGAACTTCCTCCTGGGCCGAGTCCTGCATCGGCGAGACTGGTGGAACCAAGTCGATCCTTGCGTCATCCTCGGCGCACTACCTCTGGCTTCCGATGTCCCTAAACTCGCGAGCCTCGATGTTCGCGGCGTGATCAATATGTGCCAAGAGTATGCGGGACCTACCACCGCCTACCAAAAATATCAAATCGAACAACTCTGGCTCCCAACCGTCGATTTCAACCCCCCGTCTCTCGACTCGGTCCGCCGTGGTGTCGATTTCCTCCACGAAAAAACCTCGAAGTCCCAACGTGTCTACGTCCACTGCAAAGCCGGCCGCGCTCGCTCTGCGACCATCGTCATCTGCTGGCTAGTCAAACACAAAGGCATGAGCCCAGAACAAGCCCAAGCCCACCTGCTGGCCTGCCGTCCTCATGTCAACCCCCGTTTACTTAGCCGCCCTGTGGTCCGAGAATACCTAGGCCTGCCAAATCTTGGATCGGGCTCCTAATAAACTCCACCGTTTCCCGTTGAGCTTGCGCAGCACCGAAACGCCGACTGACCCACTGTCCGATTCTTTTCGAAATTTCATGGACCTCCCTATGTTCACAAGATTTTTGCTCGCCACCGTGAGCCTCTTGTTTACCCATAACGCAATCCTTGCCGTCCAATCCCCCGAGCAACCTCCAAGCCGCTACAGCGAGCCCAAATTCCCCAAGGAACGACTACCGATGTGGAAACAAGTCGAAGAAGCGATCCAAAAGGGCCTGCCCAAAACCGCAATCGAAAAACTCGAAGCCATCGGCCAGCAAGCCCTCGAACAAAAAGCCTACCCTGAGGCCGCTTTGGCCCTGACCCGAAAACTCCAGTTCCAAAGCGACATCCAAGGTGGTGATCCGTCCGAAGCCATCTTGGCCCTGAGCAAAGAACTACCAACCGCACCAGATCCCATCAAACCCGCTTTGCATGCCATCCTCGGTCATTGGTACTGGTCCTACTTCCAATCCAACCGTTGGCAATTCCAAGGCCGTTCGGAACTTGCCGACGAAAACTCTCAGGACCTCAAAACCTGGAGCCTTCAACGAATCTTTCGAGAGATCGATCGACAATACTCGCTATCGCTTGCCAATAGCGAATCTCTCAAATCCACACCGATCCAAAATTTCGACCCACTTCTGGATCCAGGAACCTATCCAGACTCCTATCGACCCACCCTCTACGACTTTCTGGCTCACCAAGCCATCGAGTTCTACGCATCCGGAGAACAAGCCGGTGTAGTCCGCCAAGACGCCTTCGAAATCGATGCAGCATCCGTAGCCCTAGGACCCACCGACGAGTTCATGGCCTGGAACCCCCAAACCGCCGATGCCGACTCCCCAAAGCTCAAAGCGATCAAGCTCTACCAAGCCCTCCTGAATTTCCACGCAACAGACGAGTCCCCCGACGCGCGGCTCCATTGCGATCTCGAACGCATCCGCTTCGTCTCCAACAACGCCAACGGTGAAGAAAAAGCAGCCCGTACGCTAGGGCTCCTGGACTCCTTCGCCCAAAAGAACGCCAAGCATCCCCTCTCCTCGGTAGCCCGAGCTCGCTTGGCCGAGATTCACGTTAGCGAAAACGACCTGGAGGCAGCCTACGAAGCGGCACTGCAAGGAAAAAACGCTTTCCCCGATAGCATCGGAGGCAAACTATGCCACAACCTGATCGAATCGATCACCGCTAAAGCTATCAACGTTTCGACCGAACGGGTCTGGAATGCTCCCGCCCCAAATATCCGTGTCCGATACAAAAACATCTCGACCATCCACTTCCGAATCGTCGATGCGGATTGGAACCAACGACTCGCAGGCCAAGATCGCTATCGCCCCGACCAATTCAACGAAGCCGACCGCCAAGAACTTTTCAAAAAAAATCCAATCAAAGCCTGGACATCCAACCTCGATCCGACCACCGACTATCAAGAGGTCACCCACGACGAACCAGCGCCGTTGGACCTCAAGCCCGGTTACTATTTCCTCCTCTATAGCTTGAACGGCCAATTCACCCCAGAGAACAATCAACTCGGAGCCTGCGAACTGTGGGTCTCCAAACTCGGACTCATCCTGCGATCCCGAAACCACTTCGGGATCCCTGAACTCGAAGATGGATTTCGCGGCATCGAAGGCCTTGTCGTCGATAACCAATCCGGTGAACCCATCGCCGGGGCCAACGTCCTGTGCTTCGCCCGAAACAACAACAGCAACCAACTGCCAAACACTCCGACGAGCCGAGTTCAAACCGATGCGACCGGCATATTCCGTATCCCAAAAATCCAAAACGCCGCCTTGATCCTCGTCGAGCACCAAGCAGAACGACTCGCTAGCCAATCCGAAGCCTACGTCTTTGACCACCAAGCCCCCCCGGCAAACCCACTGAACGTGGCTCTGTTTACCGACCGTGCCATCTACCGACCCGGGCAAACCATCCACTTCAAAGGGATCGCTACGAGCAGCGATCGCAAAACCAACCGCTACGAAATCGTACCCAGTACGAAATTCACCGTCCAGTTGCAGGACCCCAACGGCCAAATCATCGAAACCCTCGACCTAGTGAGCAATGACTTTGGCTCGTTCAGTGGCTCGATGACCGCTCCGCGAAATCGCGGCACGGGGACCATGATTCTCTCGATCAAAGACCGCCCGTTTTCCACCGCGATCAACGTCGAAGAATACAAACGACCAAAATTCCAGGTGACCCTCGATGGAATCAAAGACCAAGTCAAACTCGATGACAAGGTCACCCTCAACGGCAAAGCGATGAGCTACACCGGTGCGGCCATCCAAGATGCGAAAATTCGCTACCGTGTCGTCCGCGCCGTGCGATGGCCCGATTGGTTCCTCTCCTGCTTCGCTTGGCGCATCGCTCCCTACCAAGGGCGCTCGCAAGAGATCGCCCAAGGCTGGACCAAAACCAATGCCGACGGAAGTTTCCAAATCGAATTTGTCGCCAAACCAGATCGTTCGATCCCCGAAGTCGATTCGCCGATCTTCCGATACGATATCACCGCAGATGTCACCGACTCGAATGGCGAAACTCGCACGGGAACCCAAAGCGTCTCGGTCGGGTTCGTCACTGCCCAAGCCAACCTGTCGGCAAACGATTGGCAAACCGAATCGGAACCTGTCGAAATCGAAGTCAAAACCTCGAATCTCGACGGTCAAGAAATCGCCTCAGCAGGCCAGATCAAGTTCTTGAAGATCCTCGAACCGAACGAAGTCCCCCGTGCCGATATCCTCGGCGAGGCCATCGCTCCGCGGCCCAGGCCCATGCGACGCCAACCGGGCCAAACCCGCGTGAAAAACCCGCGGCCAACAACCCCTCTACAAAAACCTGACCCCACCGATTACCGCCAATGGCCAACCGGCGATCTGGTCAGCCAAGAAGCTTACCAAACCGATGCCGATGGAAAGACCAAGCTCAGCGTCAAACTACCCGCTGGCCTCTATCGCGCAGTGCTCGAGTCCAAAGACTCCTACGGCAAGCCCATCCGCTCAGAACTGAATCTTCGTGTTCTGAACCCAGAGCAACCGAAACTCGGGATCAAACTGCCCCATGTCTTTGCCAGCCCCAGCGATTCGCTCCAACCGGGCCAAACCTGGACGGCACTCTGGGGTACCGGGTACGACAAAGGTCGCGCCCTGGTCGAAATCCAACACCGAGGTGCCATGATCAAGTCCTATTGGACCGATCCAAACTCCACCCAACAGACCATCGAACTACCGATCGATGAAGCGATGCGCGGCGGAGCAACCGTTCGCGTTACCTACGTCCGTGAAAACCGACTCTACTCGGAAACCCGCAAAATTTCCGTGCCTTGGAAGAACAAGGAACTGACCCTCAAGTGGGAGCGATTCCGCAACAAACTCGAACCAGGCGCCAAGGAAAAATGGTCGCTCAAAATCCAAGGTCCCGACGCCCAAGGAGCAAGCGCCGAACTCCTCGCCTCAATGTACGACGCCTCGCTCGATGCCTTCGCACCCCACCAATGGCTCAACCGTCTAGGCGATTTCTATAAGGAATCCCAAGGGGGAGTCCTGTCTCAGTTCCAGAACATGAGCCTTTGGGTCAACATCCTGCATTCGAACCTCCCTAACAACTATCAAAGCGTCGAAGAATCCTATCGACGCTTCCCAAGCGAACTGCAAATGCAGCCTCCCATTATGTTCTTCGGTGCCCCAAGTAGAATGATGCGCGGAGAAATGGGCCGTGGTTCCGAGAGTGTCGTACTCGGCTTGGCCATGGAGGCAGACGCCGCCCCTGCACCCGGCGGCCTACCTCCCGGGGCGATGGCAAAAAGCCTTCGAGCAGGATCGGGTGGTGCACCCGGGGCCCCCGAAGCCGAATTCTTCGCGTCCAACCAAGCCGACTCCGGAGGGGACGATGGTAATGCGGGTTCGCCTAAAACGCTCGACATCGATTCGATTTCCCCTCGGATCAACCTCAACGAAACCGCCTTCTTCTTCCCCCAACTGCTGGCCAACGACGATGGTTCGGTTTCCATCGAGTTTACGATGCCCGAAGCGTTGACCAAGTGGCGTTTCATGGCCTTGGCCCATGACAAGCAACTCCGCAGCGGCAGCTTGTTCGATTCGGTCGTCACCGCCAAAGACCTGATGGTCCAACCCAACCCACCGCGGTTCCTACGCCAAGGGGACCTCATCGAGTTTACCACCAAAGTCACCAACCGATCGAATCGAGTCCAGCAAGGAACCGTTGCGCTGCATCTGACCGACGCAATCGACGAGTCGAACGTGGACGCCAAATTCGAAAACGGCAAAGCCGAACAGAGCTTCGAACTCGCGGCCAACGAGTCCAAATCCTACCGATGGCGCATTCGAGTGCCGCAAGATGCACGCCCGATCACCTTCAAAACCATCGCCGCGACCGAGCAACTCAGCGATGGCGAACAAGCCATGTTGCCGGTCCTTTCGAATAAGGTGCTCGTCAGCGAAGCGATCCCGCTGCCGATAAGGGGCAAATCGACCAAGGAGTTCACACTCCAAAAGCTAGTCGACTCGGCCGGCTCCGACACGATTCAAAACCAGTCGTTGACCCTGCAGATGACCTCGCAACCCGCTTGGTATGCCGTCTTGGCTCTCCCTTACCTGATGGAGTATCCCTACGATTGCAGCGAACAGACCTTCAATCGCCTCTATGCCAATAGCCTCGCACAGCACATCGCTGCAAGCGACCCGAAAGTCGCCAAAGTCTTCGAGACATGGAGAACGCTCCAGCCCGAGGCTCTCGAATCTCCGCTGAGCAAAAACCAAGACATCCAATCGATCCTGCTCGAAGAAACGCCCTGGCTCAAAGATGCCGAGCGAGAATCCCAAGCCCGCCGAAATGTCGGGATCCTTTTCGATACCAACCGACTAAAGAACGAAACCGACTCGCAGTTGCAAAAGCTAGCTCAGATGCAGCGTCCGAGCGGTCTGTGGCCCTGGTTTCCCGGCGGCCCAGATAACGAGTATCTCTCGCTGTACATCGTGACCGGCTTCGGACGCTTACGCAATCTCGGCGTTGCGGTCGATGAAGGCATCGCACTAAAGGCCCTCGGCTCGCTGGATGCTTGGATGAACAAACAGTACAACGAGATCAAGGACAAGGATCCCAAGAAATCGCACTTGGGTTCCACCATCGCGCTTTATCTGTATGGAAGGAGTTTCTTCCTAAACAATGCGCCCATCGCACCGGAATACCAAACGGCGTTGAAGTACTGGTTGGCACAAGGCAAAGACCATTGGGTGGAACAAACACGCCAATCGCAAGCTCACTTGGCCGTGGCCCTCAAGCGTTTCGGCGATGCCGAAACACCCAAGGCCATGATCAAGAGCTTCAAGGAGCGAAGCGTTACCGACGAGGAACTCGGAATGTTCTGGCGAGACACCGAGCGATCCTGGTGGTGGTATCATGCCCCGATCGAGACCCAAGCCATGATGATCGAAGCCTTTGACGAAGTCGCCGGCGACACCCAAAGCGTCGAAGAATGCAAAGTTTGGTTGCTCAAACAAAAACAGACCCAGGATTGGAAGACCACCAAAGCCACCGCCGATGCGGTCTACGCGTTGTTGCGTCGTGGGGGCAATTGGCTAACATCCGACGCGCTCGTAGCGGTCGAACTCGCCGGAACCAAACTTGAGCCAAAGAATGTCGAGCGGGGAACTGGATTCTACCAGCAAACATTCGCTGGAAACGAAATACGTCCAGAGATGGGCAAGGTGAAATTGACCAAGTCCGACGAGGGGGTTAGTTGGGGCGGATTGCACTGGGAGTATCTAGAGGACATCAACAAAGTCACCGCGCACGAGGCAACCCCCTTGAAGCTCGAAAAGAAGCTCTTCAAGAGGGTGCTGACCGCAAGTGGCCCGGTCCTCGAGGCCGTTGTCGCTCCGGTGGCGATCGGCGACGAACTGATCTGTCGCGTCATTGTGCGAACCGACCGGGACATGGAGTACGTCCATCTGCGGGATTACCGAGGGAGCGGAACCGAACCGGTCAACGTCTTGAGCAGCTACAAATCCCAAGACGGTTTGTTTTACTACGAAAGCACCCGGGACACCGCCACGCACTTCTTCATCGATTACCTGCGCAAGGGAACCTATGTCTTCGAGTATCCGGTAAGAGTGCAATTGGCCGGCGAGTATCCCATGGGATACGCCTCGATCGAGTGCATGTACGCACCGGAGTTCAACAGCCACTCCGAGAGCATTCTCCTGCGAGCCGAATAACCCCAAATCCTGGGGCGTCCCCCCAATCGCCCCGGAAAAAAGACGTCAAACTCCTCCCAACCCTTCAAAAACAACACTCCTAAGGTTTTTCCAATTGCCGGTTCCCCCCCTTCAAAATTTTGACGGCGTCCGCTAAACTTGGTTCAGTTATGCGTCCGTGGCGCAATTGGATAGCGCATCGGTCTTCGGAACCGAGGGTTGAAGGTTCAAATCCTTCCGGGCGTACTAGATCAATCCTGCGAACTACAGGCAACACGCCAGTTCGCGGATTGAGCGCATCTTCTAGGGCCAAGCAGGTTAGCAACGCCCGTGAGCCAACCAACGCAAGGTTGGGCGATTTGAATAAGCCCCTTGCAATACTGCGTCTGGGCCCAAGCAGGTTAGTAACGCCCGTGAGCCAACCTGCGCAAGCGGTTGGGCGATTTGAATAAGCCCCTTGCAATACTGCGTCTGGGCCCAAGCAGGTTAGCAACGCCCGTGAGCCAACCTGCGCAAGCGGTTGGGCGATTTGAATAAGCCCACTGCGATGCAGAGTCTGGGCCCGAGCAGGTTCGGGCTTCCAGCTGTGCAGCTCGATTGAATCGGTGCATAGCTTGGGGCAATCGCCTGCGGCTGGCGCCCAGCGGCTCACCGCGACCCGTCTCGATCAACGATCAGCATCGCCACAGTTCAAATAGCCCTCGAGTACGAAAACCGTTTCACTGAGCATCGTTGCACTGAGAAGCCGACGAATTGCAAGAAACAGGGACTCAGACGGGTGTGGAGGACCATAAACAGTTTAAATTCCTCATGGGCTCGGAAGCCCAATATAGGACTGCTGGAACTGGTCGCACCGTAGAAAAGTTCGACAAACAGACACACAAAAACCGGCCCGTGACCCACGGTGGCTACGGATAGCCCGTAGAGGTCCATCCGGCATTTCCGTGGGCGATGGTACAATTGCAGGGAAAAGGCCCCCCCAGCAATGCAAGACAAAGAGCTTTATCAACCTATCCTAGGACCGGCCTCCACGAGGACCGTCTCCGGTGTCAAATGGGACATTCCAGCCGAAGAGATCACTGTCCTGAGTGCCAATGAGAGATTCGCAGAGTCGCTCGACACTGTTTCTCCGAATGATGCTCGCTAACCATGCTTGATCGACGATCATCCTTGGTTTGTTTCTTCAGCCTCCTTGGCTCGCTGGCGATTTCAAACGTCTTCAGCGAGCCATTTCAAAAGCGGCGCGCCAAGCAACAGCAACTCAAATCTCTGGGCGCATTCGCAGTGGCGTTTGATGCAAATGGCTCCGTTTCGTCCGCTCGCTTCCGTCATTCGATTGATTCAGGGTTTTCGGAAGCATGCGGTAAGCTTCAAGTCGTCGACCTCAAAGGAGCTCTCGGCATTCGTCAAAGCCTTCAAGTGCTTACCCGTTTAGAATCGTTGCGCATGGTCGTCCTGAGTCTCAGCGATGTAACGAGATGAAGGTGCTCATTAGAGGCATCGAATCAGATTCGCTCCCTGTGGCTCTCGATGTGCGTTCGCAACTCCCGATCGGCTTGCTGAACACGACCGGCCTTCAGTGCGTCAATGACCCTTTGATGGCTCTCGATGCCTCCAGACCATTCGGCCTTCCGCACGCTTTCGCGGAAGCGACGAAAGAAGACGGCCAGTACATCGGTGAAAGCCATCAGCGGCGAAAGTCCGCTTGCGCCGATCAACTCGCGATGAAACGCAATATCCAATTGCACCCAGCGAGATAGGCTGCCAGCCTGCCGCAATTCGGCATTGATCGCGTTCAGCTTGTTGTACAGCGACTCATCCTGCTTCATCCGTCTGGCGACATGCGGCAGGACGCCCGCTTCGATGAGCACTCGCGTGTCAATTAGCTCGTCCGCAGAAACATCATGCATCGCCGGGTGGAAGCCTAGGTATTCGGTAACCCGGTCCATGTTCACACTGCCGACGATGAGTCCGCGCCCCGGTCGGGCCTCGACGATACCAAGGAACTCCAGCGACTTGGTTGCCTCGCGCAGACTCGGTCGGCTGACACCGAATCTCGTCGCCAATTCAGCCTCCGTCGGCAAGCGGTCTCCGGATTTGAGATTGCCGTCCAGTATGAATGCCTTCAAGCGTTCGGCAACGACGTCGCGAAGCTTGGACCGTTCGATGATTTCGGGCATGAGTTTTTCTTACTGAAGCTGTCGGGGGACGATTGACAATCGCAAAACAGATGGTTAGTTTATCTGACAATCTTACAATGTCAAGAATCTTGTCAAGAATGGTCAGTCTGCTCTGCATCGAGTTCCCTACGGAAATTCCCATATGAAAATCGCCATCACCGACTACTCGTTTCCGAGCCTCGATATCGAAGAGAGTATTCTTCGACCGCTGGGCCATGAAATTGCCTCCCTGAAAGAGAGGAAGCCCGCATCTGAGTTGGCGACTTTGGTGGCCGATGCCGATGCAGTCATCACTCAGTTCGCACCGGTCGATGCCCACGTGATCGCCAGTATGCAGAGGGCGAAGGTCATTGTCCGCTACGGGATCGGCTATGACAACGTCGATGTGAAGGCGGCGCGCGAGCGAGGTATTCCTGTCTGCAACATCCCCGATTACTGCATCGACGAAGTCGCCGATCATACGCTCGCATTTATACTGGGCGTTACACGACAAGTGGTTCCGAACACGCTGCATGTTCGCGACGGAAAATGGGGGCTAGCCACGCCCCTTGATCAACTGCGAACTCTGCGCGATCAAACCGTGGGGATCGTCGGCTTCGGACGCATCGGTCGTGAAGTGGCCGCAAGGCTGGCTCCCTTCAAGTGCCGGCGGCTCGTGCATGACACCTTTGTTCCACCCGAGGTCGTTCGCAACGCCGGTTGTGAACCGGTCTTGCTCGATGAGCTGCTCTCTCAGTCCGACATCGTAACTCTGCATTGTCCTTCGACGCCGCAGACGAAGAAGTTGCTCAATGAAGAAACGCTCGGCCGCATGAAGCACGGTTCGATCGTAGTGAATTTAGGACGAGGCGATCTGATCGACTCGGGATCGCTCATCGCTGCGTTGCAATCAGGAAAGATCGCTGCCGCTGCGCTCGATGTGTTTGAACAAGAGCCGCTTCCGCCAGAAAACCCACTGCGATTCATGCCGAATGTCATCACAGCTTCGCACATCGCTTCGGCAAGCCCCAAGTCCGTTCGAACGCTTCGCGAAACCGCCGCCAAGATCGCAATCATGGCCTTGCGAGGAGAATCGTTGCCGAACATTGTGAACTGATATTTCTTTGCTCAGGCCTTGCCAACTATGCCGAAGCATAGAATGGGTACAATAGGATCCAGTCCGCCAAACTTGATGCTGCGACATTAACCATTAACGAGTAACCATCAAACCCATGATGTCGAGCGGTCTTGAGCCTGAAAGGACGGCGAATTACCTAGCCAAGGCTGAAGGCCTAGTGAACGATGTCTTGCTTGTCGGTAGCGGGATCATGTCGTCGACGTTGGCGGTGATGCTCAAGCGGCTTGATCCACGACTTCGAGTTCAGATGCTCGAGGTAGCGCCCGAGCTGGCTCAGGAAGCCTCGGACGGCTGGAACAACGCGGGGACCGGGCACGCCGGTGTGTGCGAGATGAGTTATACCCCGAACCGTGGTCCCGATGGTCGTGTCCCGATTGCGAGGGCACTGCGCATCTTCGAACAATTTGAGCACTCGAAGCAGTTCTGGGGAGCGATTGCCGCCACAGGCGCGGTAGGCGACCCGACAGGCTTCATTCACGCCGTTCCACACCTCTGCTTTGTCAAGGGGGCTGACGATGTCGACTTCCTCAGGGCTCGGCATGCGGCGATGAAGGACCATCCTTTCTTTCGCGACATGCAACTGACCACCGACGCAACCGTCATTGAAAACTGGGCGCCGCTTGTGATGGAAGGCCGCGCCCGCGGCCCGGTGGCAGCGACGGTGGGTGATGGCACGGAGGTCAATTTTGGTCTGCTCGCGCGCCGACTCTGCGGCTGGCTCGCACAGCAAGAGCACTGTGGTGTCGCGACCGGCTCTAAGGTAACGCGGTTGCGACGCGGCGACGGCCAGTGGCAGATTGAATCGCGATGTGTCGCAACAGGGGAAGTGCGAAAACAGCGTGCGAAATTCGTGTTCGTCGGCGCAGGGGGCGGCAGTCTGCCGTTACTCCAATCGACGGGACTTTCAGAGGTAGCGGGACTGGGCGGCTTTCCTATCGGCGGCCAGTGGCTCGTGTGCGATGAGCCATCGATCTGCGCGCAGCACGAAGCGAAGGTCTACGGCGCCACGCCACCATCGTCGCCCAGCCTGGGTTCAGGGCATCTCGACGTGCGGCGGCTCAACGGTCAACGACAGCTTCTCTTTGGCCCGTTTGCCTCGTGGACAACACGGTTCCTCAAGCATTCAGGGGGATGGAGCGATCTGCCTCGCTCCATTCGCCTGAACAATTTGGCCTCGCTGCTTCGTACGGGCGTGCGCAACTGGTCGCTGGTGCGCTATCTGGTGACGCAGGGACTCCAAAGCATGGAGGATCGCATGCAAGCCCTGCGAGAGTACTATCCCAACGCCCGCTCGGAACACTGGCGGCTCGTCCAGGCGGGAATCCGCGTGCAGGCCATCAAGAAAGCAGATCGGGGCGCGGTGAATTTCGGAACCGAGGTGTTCTCCTCGGTGGACCGCTCGCTCGCGGCGCTGCTGGGAGCCTCCCCAGGCGCATCGGTCTCGGTGTCCATCGCGCTCGAAATCGTTCAGACCTGCCTGCCTCATCTGCTCGCCACCGCCGAAGGACAAGAGCGCATGAGGCAGATGATCCCGACCTTCGATATCGATCTCAAGCAGCCCGGCAACGCGGCCTTGTTCGAGAAAAACACCCGCGAGGCCTCCGAGAGACTGCAACTGCTTTCATCAACCCCGACATCGCAGAAGGAGAGAACGGATGAAACGTTTCCATCAAAGAAGTAGGTATATTCCATGTGCCGTAACTCTCGAATCGAAAAGCTTTTGCTTGGAGGACCGCATGCGAAGCTTACATGCTGAGTTTTTAAAGCTCCATCGGGTAATTCTGATTGTTGCTGCACTCGCCTTGTCGGGAAATTGCCTAACAACGAATGCTGAAGAGCCCCGCTTCGTCGATCATTCGCTCCTCATCGCGCCGGAGTTGCCTTGTACCTGGCCCAGTCACCCGTTCCCGCGATTCGCAATCGTCCACTCACGGACGATTGGGCCTGAATCGGCTTACAACATCGACACGCTGTTGATCGATGGCAATACCGGAACGCAGCTCGATGTGCCGCCCCATTCGGTTGCTCGGCCGGAACTGAACCGAGAGAAGTCTGGACCTCTTGGACTGGCCTATACGGACAAAATCGAGCCGTGGCAGTTCGGCGGCGAAGCCTGTGTCGTCGATGTACGTGAGCTACTCGACAAGGCACCCAAGGGAACGAGTCCGCTGATTCAATCCGAGCATGTGCAGCGTTTTGAAAGGCAACATCGACAGGTTCGCTTTGGTGATGTCGTGTTGTTCCGCAGCGACTATTCAGACCACTACTACCGACCGTTGCCGGAAGGTCGTCGTTTCATTGCCGACATTCTCGATCGCAAAGCACCAGGCTATCCAGATCCCGATCCGGATTGCATGGAGTTCTTGGGAAAGCGCGGTGTGCTCACACTGGGTACGGATAGCGCGAGCATGGGACCGCTCCCGGATCTGGCTGAGCCCACACACTATGCTGGCCTCAAGTACGGCATGATCTGGACCGAAGGAGCGACCAATCTCGGCTCGCTACCATCGACTGGCGCGTTCTACTGCTTGCTCGCGCCCAAGCATGAACTAGGGCCGTATAGCGAAGGTCGCGCGTTCTCGGTCGTTGGTGGCGAACTGCCGAAACGTCTCATTGAATCGTGTCGCAACAAGCGTGCGATCGATCTGTCGCCCACGCTTTCGCCGAAGTTGCCATTGACTTCACCGGGCATCGATACGGGCAATCATCGTCAGGTCTATCTGAAGATCGATTTTCTCTACTCGGAGTATCTCGACATGTGGCATCACGGCCATTTAATGGATTCGATGACAGGAACACACCTCGTCCCTCCGTCGTATGCACTTCCTGCAGACGACCAACCGATTCCTTACGCGCCGGAAGTGCGTGGCTGGCTTGATGAGTATGACAAGAAATATGGAAAACGTGGTTCGAGTACCATGACGACCGAACAAGTTCCCATCGAATGGACTTGCGGCGAGGCGCGGGTGATTGACGTTCGGACATTGGTTGGATCAACCCAGCAAGTCCGATGGCCTGCATCACCCGAGATCACCGTCGAACATGTAAAGGCCTTTGAACAAAAAGCTGGCGACTTGCGACCTGGAGATGTGGTCATTTTTCAAACCGGGTACAACGACAAATATCTGCGACCGCAACCGGGCGATATACGAATGTGGCTTGAGCCGATGCAGGGCAAATCCGAAGGTTGGCCCGCGCCTGGCCCCGACGCGATCGTCTACCTCAAGTCGAAGGGTGTTCGCTGCGTGGCCAGCGATGCACCCGACCTAGGTGGTGTGGATCCGAAGCGAGCGATGATGACCTATTGGGCGTTGGGTAGCCGTGAGATGGTCGGCGTCGAGTTCCTGGTGAATGTTCACAATATCCCAGTGAAGGGAGCCTATTTTATGTTTGCGGCCGTCAAAGTACGCGACTGCCATGGCGGCCCAGGACGAGCGATTGTTTTGCATTAGGCATTGGTCATTCAGAAAGTGCGAAGATGAGTAAAGAGCAAAATCCGCCG